>MDSZ01227490.1_pt1 | contig 13507 bp, 11 predicted proteins | sample 811201 | NCBI WGS metagenome assembly MDSZ01 (sample SAMN05326647, study PRJNA326480) | marine metagenome | isolation source: seawater | place: Indian Ocean: North | collected 2010
GCGCAGTCTGGTAGCGCACTACGCTGGGGGTGTAGGGGTCGCGAGTTCAAATCTCGCCGGCCCGACCAAATTTTTCTTTCCGAAATGAGTACAAAACCAAAGATTGGATGGATCGGACTGGGCGTGATGGGAACGCCGATGGTCTGTAATCTTCGCAAAGCCGGGCATGAGGTATTCGTTTATACCCGAACAAAAGAAAAGGCTGATGAAGTGCTCAAAGCTGGAGCTCAGTGGGTGGAGGATATTCAGAATCTGGCCAACCGAGTGGATCTTCTTTGTACCATGGTGGGGTATCCCAAGGATGTGGAATCAGTAGTGCTGGGAGAAAAGGGAGCGTTGGCCAGTATGAATCCGGGGAGTCTGCTGATTGATTTTACCACATCCAGTCCTGATTTAGCTGAACAGATTGCTCAAAAGGCATCTGAAAGTACGGTTCTTTCCCTTGATGCACCGGTGAGTGGTGGAGATATCGGAGCGAAGGCTGGCACCCTGGCCATCATGTGCGGGGGAGAACAGGAAGCTTTTGCCAGGGCTGAGCCATTCCTACAAATCCTGGGTGATAAAATTAAGTATTTTGGTGGGCCGGGTTCAGGGCAGCGGGTAAAGATGTCAAATCAGATCCTGATCGCATCGACGATGGTGGGAATGGTCGAATCGATGCTTTATGCGGAGCGGGCGGGGCTGAATGTCTCAGAAGTGATTGAATTGATTGGTAAGGGGGCGGCGGGTTGTTGGTCGATCAATAACCTGGGCCCGCGAATCGTGAAGGAAGACTGGGCACCCGGGTTTTACATAAAACACTTTTTGAAGGACATTGGAATTGCCCTGGATGATTCTTCTCGGATGGGATTGAATCTGGAAGGTTTGGCTTTGGCCCAACGGTTCTATTCACTGGCACATTCTCACGACTGGGAAAACGATGGAACCCAGGCATTGATCAAGATTTTGCGCGAGATCAATGCATCCTAAGAATCTGATAAAAGAAGGTTTCCAAAATTCAAGTTCCTGATAAGGTATCCCTTTTGAAGTTATGCCAACATTAGTTACAGGAGGAGCCGGTTTTCTCGGAAGTCATTTGTGTGAACGCCTTGTCAAGCAGGGCGAGGAAGTCATCTGTCTGGACAATTTCTTTACCGGTCGCCGTCAAAACATCTCCCATTTGTTGGATTATAAGAATTTCGAACTGATGAGGCATGATGTGGTCGATCCTTTCAAGGTGGAAGTGGACCGGATCTATAACCTCGCCTGTCCGGCCTCTCCGATCCATTATCAATACAACCCCATCAAGACGGTCAAAACATCGGTGATGGGGGCAATCAATTGCCTGGGCTTGGCTAAGAGAGTGGGGGCCAGGATTTTACAGGCATCGACTTCTGAAATCTATGGTGATCCGGAAGTTCATCCACAACCGGAATCCTATCGGGGAAATGTGAACCCGATTGGATTGCGTTCCTGTTATGATGAGGGGAAGCGTTGTGCGGAGACCCTATTTTTTGACTACTACAGGGAAAATAAGGTGGATATCCGGGTGATCCGTATTTTTAACACCTATGGACCCAAAATGAGAGCGGATGATGGACGGGTGGTTTCCAATTTTATTGTACAGGCAATCCGGGGAGAAGATCTTACTCTATATGGTGACGGTTCGCAGACCCGTTCCTTTTGTTATGTTGATGATTTGATCGATGGCATGATCGGGGTGATGGAACAGGAAGAATCAGTTGGGCCTATCAATCTGGGAAATCCCAAAGAGTTCACCATACGCCAACTGACGGAAGCGGTATTGGGGAGAATCGTGACCACATCCAAGATTACGCAGGAACCTCTGCCTGCGGATGACCCGACCCAGAGGAAGCCAGACATTTCGCTTGCCCAAAAACTTTTGTCGTGGAATCCGTCCGTCGAATTGACCGCCGGGTTGGACCGTACCATTCCTTATTTTCGAGAAATTATTAAAGAATAAAAAATTCTTACCTATATGAATTTATTCAGCCCCGTTCAGTCGATTTTCAAGTCCCTTAAAGGCAGACACCACAAGAAGTTTCTCAAAAAATGTGCCCCGTTGGTTAATAAAATCAATGAGATCGAAAAGGAATACCAGTCACTGAGCACGGAGCAATTACAGGCAAAAACTCAGGAATTTATGGATCGCGTAGAAAAAGGGGAGACGCTTGAAGATATTTTGCCTGAAGCATTTGCCACCGTAAAAAATGCCGCCCGTCGAATGTGCGGACAAATGGTTTCAGTCTGCGATCATCCGATCGAATGGCAGATGGTTCATTATGATGTGCAATTAATCGGTGGGATTGCACTGCATGAAAGGCATATTGCGGAGATGGCTACAGGGGAGGGAAAGACCTTGGTTTCGACCTGTCCCCTGTATCTGAATGCCTTGAGTGGTAAAAATTGCCAGTTGGTGACCGTAAATGATTACCTTGCCCGCCGGGACTCTCATTGGATGGGAGCCCTTTTTGAATTTTTGGGGCTTACGGTCGGCTGTATTCAAAACAGCATGCCTTCGGCCGAGCGTCGCGAGATGTACAAAAAAAATATTACCTACGGTACAGCCTCTGAATTTGGGTTTGATTACCTTCGCGACAACGGCATGGCGACCTGCATTGATGACCAGGTCCAGCGGGATCACTATTTCTGTATTATTGATGAGGCGGACTCCATCCTGGTCGATGAGGCACGAACACCTTTGATTATTTCCGGTCCCATGCGGGAAGATCATCCTCTTCCATTCATGGAAATGAAACCACTGGTGACCAAACTTTTTGATGGTCAGCTTAAGCAGTGCAATCAGTTGGCCGAAGAGGCAAAACGGGCCTTTGCCAAGGAGGACTTGGATGATGAGGCCGCCGATGAAGCAACCGCCAAACTTTTTCAGGTGAAGAGAGGAATGCCGACCCATCGTCAGTTTATGCGGATGATGGAGGATGCTGCGATCCGTAAGAGATTTGAGAAATTCGATCTCGATATGAATTCAGATTACAACAAGGAGCGTGCTCATAATTTAAAGGAAGAACTGCTCTATGTGATCGATGAAAAGAACCAGCAGTCTGATCTTACGGAAAAAGGACGAACCTTGATCAGCCCAAGTGATCCTGATGGGTTTGTGATCCCAGATCTGGCCACTTTATATGTGGAGATAGATCGGAAAAAAGATCTTTCGGATGATGATAAGCGCAGGGAGCGGGAGACCGCTGAGCGTGATTTCCAATTCAGGAGCGAGCGGATCCACACCGTTTCCCAATTACTCAAGGCATATGGCTTGTACGAAAAGGATAAGCAATATGTGGTGCAGGGGGGGAAGGTGATGATCGTTGATGAGAATACCGGCCGTCTGATGCCGGGTCGCCGATGGAGTAATGGCTTACACCAGGCGGTCGAAGCAAAGGAAAATGTCCAGATAGAGAAGGAAACCAAAACCTACGCGACCATAACAATTCAGAATTATTTCCGCATGTATGATAAGCTGGCGGGAATGACGGGTACCGCGGAGACGGAGGCTGGAGAGTTTCACGATATTTATCGGCTGGGTGTGATGGTGATACCGACACACCGCCCATGTGTGCGGGAAGACTTGAATGATCTGATGTTCAAGGGAAGAAGACAGAAATTTAACCGGGTGTTGGAAGATTTAGTGGAAGCCAATAAAAAGGGACAGCCCGTCCTTATCGGAACGGCTTCGGTCGAATCGTCAGAAGTATTCAGTCGCATGCTGAAACGTGCCAATATTCGCCATACCGTTCTGAATGCAAAATTTCACGAGAGGGAAGCGGAAATTGTTGCCCAGGCAGGACAAAAGGGTGCGGTGACCATTGCTACCAATATGGCAGGTCGTGGAACCGATATTAAGCTGGGTGAAGGCGTTAAAGAACTCGGCGGGCTTTTGGTATTGGGGACCGAAAGGCATGAGTCTCGTAGAATCGACCGTCAATTGCGTGGGCGTTGTGCCCGTCAGGGGGATCCCGGTGGGTCGAGGTTTTATGTTTCATTGGAAGATGATTTGATGAGGCTGTTTGCCAACCAGGGTGCCCTGGCCAAGATGCTGGAAAAATCCTTTGGGGATGACGATATGCTCGAGCATGGTACCCTCGACTGGTCGATCCAAAATGCCCAGAAGAAGGTGGAGCAGCAAAATTACTCCATCCGTAAACGACTCCTGCAGTATGATGATGTGCTAAACCGTCAGCGGGAAATTGTTTATTCAATCCGTAATGATGTCCTGCTTGAGGAGGAACCGAGCAAAATCATTTTTGAACTGGTGGAAGAAGAATTGGATAGCCGTCTAGCGACCGTTCCTGTTGAGGAGTTTGGGGTCGATAATACTTCGCAGATGCCTCAATTTGAATCGCTCATCGCTTCCTGGGTGAATGTTACTTTTCCACTGTCCGTAAAGCTGGAGGAATTTACCGGGAAATCTTTTGAGGAAGCCCGTGAGCATTTATTTGAGAAAATAAAAACCGCTTACGATGCCAAAAGAAAACTTGAGGACCCAGATCAGATTCTATCCCTGGAAAGATATGTGGTGGTCAATGCGGTGGATGTTCACTGGCAGGACCATCTCACCGAGATGGAGGAGCTAAGGAGAAGCGTGGGGCTTCGTGGTTATGGACAAAAAGATCCTCTTAGTGAGTACAAAAATGAGGCTTTTCGTGCATTTGAGGAAATGATGGGGGGAATGAGATCAGAAGTTTGCACCGGCTTATTCCGTTCATCCACCAACCTGGCTGCATTTGAAAATATGCTGTCTTCTCTTTCAGGAGTGGCCAAAACAACAGGGCCCGAATCAGGGAATGCCGGGTTTGATAATTTTAAGGGAGGGCAGGGCGGTCCCGCTGCTGCACAGCAGGAATCGGAAGTTCCGCAAATTGCCACTCCGGTGGTGAGAGAGGCACCCAAAGTGGGACGCAATGATCCCTGTCCCTGTGGAAGCGGTAAAAAATATAAAAGGTGTTGGGGGAGCAGTGGTTGTTCAATGAGTACCGGCCAATAATATCCCCAGTCTTTTCCAGTCAGAAGAAGGGATCTGTTCAGGACGTGAGGAGGATGGATGTTCACCTTCATCAAGCCATTGTTGAATTATTTCTTTGATCTCAGGAGCCTCTTTTCTTGCAAGAGAACCCAATTGTTTTCTTCTTTGCGTGAAAATTTTTCGAATAAGAGCCCGGGTGGAAGATGAAAATAAAAATGCATCCTCCTTGAGATCTATCCTGATAAGCATGGAATCAACTGCTGGGGCCGGGTAAAAGCATTTTCTGGAGACGGCATGCTTTTCCGTAAGTTGATAAGTGTTTGAAATGAAAATGCTCAGGGCATGGTATTCCTTGGTTCCCGGTTTAGCCCAGATTCTTTCGACTGCTTCTTTTTGCATCATTAGCACCATTCGCTGGGGTAGTCTTTGGGTATTGAGAACGGATTCAAGCCACGCAGAGGAGATTGCATAGGGCAAATTGGCAACGATGGCATAGTTGGCGATTGAATCAGGAAGTGAGCCAAGTGGCATTTTAACGGCATCCGCACGGGATAGGATTAATTTGCCCTGTTGAATGGCTTTGGTTTCGGTTTTTTCGATATTTTCTGCGAGACGATGGTCGATCTCAACCGCGTAAACGGTCTGCCCAGCATCCAAAAGTTTCCTGGTGAGTGTTCCCAGTCCCGGACCGATTTCCACGACATCACCAGATGCAGGCAGGTCAGCCAACTGCAAGGACTTCTCAACAATATTTCCATCAATCAGAAAATTCTGCCCGAGTTTCTTTTTGGGGAGATGCCCGAGACGCTCAAGCAATGAAGTGGTCTCGGATGGACTCAGGGGCATATGAAAAAAGGGGAGGGGGAAATATTTATTCCTCCAGGGCTTTCATTTCTGCAATAAAGGACTCTGTATCATCGGCCCGCATCAGGGCTTCTCCGCAAAGGACGGCATCGGCTCCCGCATCTTCCACCCGCCAGGCATCTTCAGGGGAAAGGATTCCACTTTCACTCACCTTGATGATACCCTCCGGAATCAGCGGAAATAACTTTTCGGTAACGGAAAGATCGGTCACAAACCTGGCCAGATCACGGTTGTTAACTCCGAGGATCCTGGGGTTGTGAGGAAGAGCTTTCTCAAGTTCGGATTCTGTATGGATTTCATAGAGGCAATCAATCCTGGCTATATCTGCACATTCTCTCAGTCTTTTCAGTTCATCATTGGTTAGAGCCCTTACAATCAAAAGGATCGCCTGTGAGCCAGCTTCGACGGCTTCCAAAACCTGAATCGGTTCGATCATGAAATCCTTGCGGATCGTGGGAGTATTTCTCTGATGCTGGGATAAAAATTCATTCACTTCCCAGAGGTCTTCCATCTGTCCTCCAAAAAATTTATCATCCGTCAGGACTGACATGGCATCCGCCCCGGCATTTTGATAGGTTCTGGCCTGATCAATGGCGGAGGCATTTTCAGCAATTGTACCTGCCGAAGGAGATTTTCTCTTAATTTCCGCAATCACTGATAATTCATCCGGTTTGGCCAACGCATCATAAAAGGTGGTCTTTCCCTGAAGCCGTTCCCCCAGTTGGGAGAGTTCTCTCTCGGAGACGGGTCGAATTTTTGGAGCGATTTCTTTACGCTTCCACTCCATGATTTCATCGAGTTTATCCATTACTTGAAAGAGAATTAGCTAGTGATGTTGGAATTCGTTGCCAGAATCATGAGATAAATTCAGAATGACAAGTCGTGAGCGAATTACAACGACTAATGGAAATTATGGCCCACCTTCGAAGCCCTGAAGGATGTCCGTGGGATCAGGAGCAAACGCATCAATCTTTGACCCGCTGTTTGATTGAGGAAGTGTCGGAAACCTTGGAGGCCATTGATGAGGATGATATGGAGCTTTTGGAGGAAGAGCTTGGGGATTTACTTCTACAGGTGGTTTTTCATGCTCAAATTGCCAAAGAAAATGGAAGTTTTGATATTGAAGATGTTGCCCGGGGAATCAGTGACAAATTAGTTAGGCGACATCCTCATGTTTTTGGGGATGAAAAAGGAACCATCGATCAGGCAGATCAGGTGGTTGATCGATGGGAGCAAGTAAAGGCTGAAGAAAAAAAACAAAAGGGTATATCCAATGAAAATCCATCGATTTTTAAGAAATTACCTCCCCGTCTCCCAGCCTTACTGTTTGCTAACGACATTTACAAAAGAGCGGAAAAAGCAGATGTAGAAGATCGGTTGTCTCTGGATAAAGGCAAAATTGAATCGATGACTCAAAACTTGGATCAGGAGAAGGCTGGACGGGCTCTTTTTGAGTTGGTTGCAGCTTGTCGAAAGTCTGGTCTGGATCCGGAAGCATGCCTGCGAGATTTTGCCTCAAAACAAATGCAGGAGGCGGAGCATACTCCTGCGTAGATCCGGTTACTGATGTCAGAGGATGATGTGGTCGAATCCAATACCCTGAGTTTTGGAGATCGCGAAGTAATCTGCCTAATTAAAAGAAATCGACGGGCGAGAAGAATCTCACTGCGGATCAATACGCATAACCAGGTGGTCCTGAATGTTCCCTCACGAGGAAGTATATTTGAAGCCAAAAAGTTTCTTGCCAGCCGAATCGATTGGATTCGTAAAAAGACAGCTGGCATGCCCGAGCAGGTTGACCTGATTGAATTCCTGGAACGAAAACCTTTAGTTTTTCTTGATCACCACCCAAGGAATATAATTTTCGATTTTTCGGAGTCTCGCAAAAAAATCATTCCTCAAATTACGGCTGATTTAATTGAGGTGACTTTGCCGTCAGATGCGAATAAAGAGAGTACCATACTTTCCTTCATGCTCCAATTGGCCCGGGTTTATTTGCCATCCCGTCTTGACCGCTGTGCCGAAAATGTCGGGGTCACATATAAAAAAGTAAGGGTAGGTAATCAAAAATCACGCTGGGGTTCCTGTTCTTCTCAGCGGGTTATTTCACTAAACTGGAGAATTCTGCTTTTGGACTATACTGTTGGAGAATATGTGCTCTATCATGAATTGGCTCACTTGAGGCACATGAATCATTCATCTAAGTACTGGAAGTTACTTGAAGAGTGGGTACCCGGAGCCAAAATGGTTGACCGTGAACTTTCTGCGGCAGGACGAGAGCTAATGCTTTTGGCCAGAGCTTAACAGAATGGAAGGTTACTTTACTGGCAGTCTGCCTAGTTCCCAACCTCTTCTTCCTCCTAGCGACTTTAAAAAAGGCATGGCTTCGCTAGCATCTTCACCCACATCCACGGGGGTTACTCCATCCTGGCCGTAGCGGGCGTTGATATCCAACCCCAGGTCGTAAGCAAGTTGTACAAGTTCCTTCTTACCTGAAAAAGCGGCGGCGTGCATCATGGTATATCCGTCCTTGGCTTCGATTTTTGGATCTGCTTTTTTGCCAAGGAGGAATTTTACGATATCGATTTTACCCGAGACCGTTGCGATGATCAGGGGAGTCGCTCCAAAAGCATCTTTTTCATTAATAGATCTACCGTTTTTGAGCATCTTTTTGATGGTCCTGAGATCGCCCTTGCCGGCTGCCGCATGGAAAGGGTGATTGTTTTTAACCTGCAAGGATTCGAGAATGTCCAGTATTTCGATATGACCACCAGCAGAAGCGAGATCATAAAGGTTGGATCCATGGATGTCTTTGGCATGCGGATCGGCCGATAAAGAAAAAAGGATTTCCAGTAAATCTTTCTCCCCGCGTAAGGCTGCTGTCATGGCCGCAGTCTCTCCTTCATCGGTTTCCGCGTTCACATCGGCTCCATCCTCAAGGAGGATTTCCGCCACTTTCAGGTTTCTGCCCCATGCGGCACTGTGTAAGGGGGTAGATAAATGTTTACTTCGGGCATTGGGATCACCCCCATTTCGAAGAAGGAAATCAACAAAACCTTCATTTCCCTTGTAAGCGGCGTAGTGCAGAGGGGAATGACCAAAATGATCGTTTGCATTGATTAACGCACCCATTTGAACTGCCTTCTGAAGGGATTGGAAGTCATTTTGAGCGATGGCTTGATAAAGGCTGGCATTTCGACGGTCAATCATTTCCTGTCCCAGGAAATCAAGTAGGGTATGAAATGGATTCTCAGTTTTTTCGTACATTCGAAAATTGAAGATGAGAGAGTTATTCTGAGAAAAAATCCGGACATTGGAAATACGCTCCAGCCAATCGAGCATTTTGTAATAGTCATAAGGTAAAGTGCGGTTGCGGCGGATCGATTGGGTGAGCGGAAGCACCCGAAGGTCGAGGGCGAACTCATGGGAGTTAAGAAATTTTTCTCTCTCTGCGGGTAATGGTCGAAGAGTACGATCAAAACCAATCTCCCTGACATATTCAGGACTGGAAAACCATAAATGTTTTTCCTTTTCAATGACTTCAATTCCTCTCATCCGTAGGATTGAACCGAGGGCATTGGTTGTTTCCATACCAATGGATAGCTTTCTGAGAGTCTCTTTTTCTGCTAAGCCGATACCGCTTAAAAGGACTGGGTTTAGTTGAACCTCGCCTGTCGGAAATCGTTCACTCGGGGGAATGACAACGGAGTTAAATGAGCCCAGTCCAAGAACCCATTCACCACTTGGAGAATCTAGCAAATCCTTGGCTGTTAAGTTGAAGCCGGGGATTTGGAAAGAAAGATCCATTTGTCCTCCTGAAAACATTTTCAGGGTTTGATCGAACCATTGAGAACCTATTCTTTTAATTGAATCCGAATCAAAATCCAATTTGGCAATTAATGGAGCGTCTCCCGGGATTTGTTGGATTGCTTCAGATGGGGAAGATCTAATTTCTTTGGAATGGTTATTCTCAAGTAGGTTTCGTGCTTCTACTTTTAAATTTCCTTGATTGCTATTGGCATAGATTCCTATCGATCGGTTGGTGATTGTTTCGATGATGGGTGCTGCGGTTTGCCATTGGTTACTTGGCCAAAAAGCCTCAGCTAAACGAACAATACCTGTGCCATCCAAGTAGAGCGATGCATCTTTGAGCTTCGAAAAGTGATTAATTAAAGGGGTCGGTATCTTTTTTTCAGAAGGCTTTTTCAGAAGGTTTCTGACGATTTCATCCAGATAAACATCGTTGGGTAAGCCTCCGGTTTGTTTTGTCCTGCTGATGACAGCCACAAAATAGGCAAATTTCCCTTTCCTTCCGAATTCATAGGGCAACTTATCGCTGCCAAAACGGGGATAACCACTTGGTTTCTTTTGGATTTTATAATTTTCAGCAATCGCGTGAAGTGATGCATCTGCCAAGTCCGGATTTTTTACCGATGCAAATATTCCAATGATTGGGTCAGGCTTTTGGATACCCTGCAGACTGGAAAAGAAATGAATAGGGTGGTCTAAGTTTAAACCGCTTGAATTTGGATCGATGAAAAATTCGATAAGTTCTGGTTTGGTGTTGCTCCAGTCATTAAGTATGGGTGCCCAGGTATGCGAGTCTTGCAAAAAAGCGTCCGAGATAATTTTTTTGGTTTTGAGCGAAAGTACAAAATAAGAATCCGCCGGAATCTGTTTTGCGTGGAATGGGACAGCATTCGCAGAAATAACCGAAGATAAACAGATGCAAGTAAAAGCAGCTCGCAGAATATTTAAGGTGGGATGATATATCACATTACTCAGATTAGTTTTGGGAAAGGTGAGGTCAAATTATCTTTCCTCTTACTCAAGAAAAGCGTAAGGACTTATTTGATATGTTTACGGGTATTGTAGAGGGAGTTGGTAAGGTAGAGTCTTTGGTTGAAGAAAAAGAATCATGGTGTTTAACCCTTTCTTTACCATTCGAGGAAAGTAACGGGCTGGAAGCGGGTGCAAGTTTGGCAGTCAATGGTTGCTGCCTGACTTTTAGGGAGCAGGGTGACAAGTTTGGAGAATTCGACCTGCTGGACGAAACCCTGAGCAGGACTAATCTTGGTAAGCTTAAGCCCGGTGATTTGGTGAATCTTGAGCGTTCGGTTCCGGCTAACGGCAGAATGGGAGGACATTTCGTTACTGGACACATCGATGGGGTGGGTGAAGTGAAAATTTTCGAGGAAAGAGGAAAGAATCTATATTTCCGAGTCTCCCTGCCGTCTGCATATTCACGATATCTTGTTGATAAAGGTTGTGTGGCAGTCGATGGATGTTCTCTTACCGTTTGTGAAGTGGAAGAAGATTCTTTTGCAATCTGGTTAATCCCACACACGCTGGGAAAGACAAATCTCAAGCAAAGAGGAGAAGGAGACTTGATAAATTTGGAATTCGATATTTTGGCAAAATATGTGGAAAAGTTTTCTGCTCCGGTGTTGGAAGACTTAGGATCATGAACCTGGCTCTCGCCACGCAAGCGGTTCTCGAAGAATTGTCGAGGATGAGATCTGAAGGAGTCAACCGCATCTATATACAAGATCATACACTGAAGGATCTTGAAGATTTATTGGGAACGGGTTCTGGAATTGAAAAAAGTTATGAGACTCAAGTTGAAGTGTCTCAATCTAATGAGAGGGTAAAGGCAATTGCACCTCTTACTGTAGCAGAGCCCGCATCTACTGAAGTCAAAGCACAAGTGAAAGTTGAAAAAACAACACCTACACTTCCTCCACCCCCTAGTTTTGAAATTCCGGATGGTAATAAGGAGGAAAAGTGGGAGTGGTTGCGTAAAAAGGTTTTGGAATGTGAGACCTGTAATGCTGAACTCAATCCATCTGGTAAGGTGGTTTTTGGCGAGGGTAATTTGGATGCTGAACTCTTTTTATGCGGAGAAGCTCCCGGTGCGGAGGAGGAGGTGGCGGGTTCGCCTTTTGTGGGTCCTGCGGGTGAACTATTGGTTAAGATTTTGAGTGCGATGGGGTTAAGTCGCGAAAAAGTTTACCTTGGCAATATTTTGAATTGGAGACCAAGGCACAACCAAGCCTATGGGAATCGACCTCCCTCCCGAGAGGAAATGGATTTTTGTCTTCCTTATCTCAAGGCACAACTCGAGATCGTTCAGCCAAAAATAGTAATGGCTCTGGGTAAAACAGCCACCGACGGATTACTGGGGCATGATCCCAAAAGAAGGCTTAGTCAAGTGAGAGGATCCTGGCATGAAGTTTTGGGGCTTCCTATGATGATCACCTATCATCCATCGTACCTGCTTCATAACCCAAGCAAAACGAGTAAGAGGAAAGTTTGGGAAGACTTCTTGTTGGTGATGGAAAAACTTCAAATGTCCGTATCTGAAAAACAAAGGGCCTTTTTTCTTTAAGTACCCATGGGCGAAACCTGCTTGTTGGTATTGGCGGGAATGCCGCCATCGGATGCGCTAATCACTTGGAGGATGGAAGAAGCGGATCACTCGATTGCGGTGGATGGTGGCTTTGTTCCCTTTAGGCAAGCTGGTTTAGTACCAGACACGCTGATTGGAGATTTGGATTCCCTTTCGAATGAAGAACACCCTGGAAGTGAGTTTCCTCAATTGAAAGTCGTGCACTTGCATGAACAGGATACAACTGATTTTGAAAAAGCTCTCCACTGGATAAAGCATAACACCAAAACAAAAAATTTAATTATTTTAGGGGGCTTGGGAAAACGAACTGATCATTTGATGACTAATCTCTTAGTTGCCTCCGTTGCTGATCAATCGTTGGAAATTACCTTTGATGATGACAAGGAGTGGATACGAAGGGTAACACCGTCTTGCCCACTCACTCTCCATGGAAGGAAAGGGGCTACTGTGAGTATTGTGCCTATATGTGAGTCAAGTGGAGTCACGACAAAAGGATTACAATGGGAGCTGAATTGTGAGACTATTGGAGGATCAAGAATCGTGGGGCAAAGTAATAGGTGCCAATCTGATTCAGTTGAAATCCATTGTTCCACTGGAACCTTTTTTGTGTTTCTCGAAAAAGTATAATGCCCACAAAAAAAACCTCGCTCATTATGTGAACGAGGTTTTTTGTGAAAGAAATGTAAATGCTATTAGCTCTTAAACTGTGGAAGGTGACCTTTATCAAAAGCTTCCTTGAAGTACGCATCAGGGTCACGCTTCCAACGACGCTGAGCACTCGAGGACCACAAATAAATAGTCTTACCCTTGTATTCAACTGTCTTTGAGTTCGGGTTGATGAAACGCTCTGGGTAAATGGGGCATACCCGTTGGTCGAGAAGTTTAACTTTATCAACGCCGAGTTTCTTCATTTCCGCCTCGGTAAACTTTTTGGCTAACGCGGGAACAGCTTTGATGTAATAAGCAGCGGCACCGTCAAAGGCTTTTACGCAAGAACCACAGCAAAAGAATATCTTTTTGCCGGTACTTTCTGAAAATTCTTCAGGATCAATTTCATCACCTAGCATGATGGCACATTCCTCAGCAACAAGTGAAGAATTTAAAAGAAATAAGAAAAGGAGAGAGCTTAAGAATTTATTCATATAGTATTTAATGTCCTGAAAATGAGAATTTTTCAAGATTATCATAACATTTTTCCAAAAAAGTATTTTGAACTTTATATTTGAGAATTATTGGATCTCAGCCGAAATTTA
>MDSZ01063495.1_pt1 | contig 13506 bp, 6 predicted proteins | sample 811201 | NCBI WGS metagenome assembly MDSZ01 (sample SAMN05326647, study PRJNA326480) | marine metagenome | isolation source: seawater | place: Indian Ocean: North | collected 2010
TACATCATCTTCACCTAGATCAGGTCTTAGATTTTCTTCCATATGGTTACTCCATTATCATAGCAGTATAAAGGAAAACCAGAAAAAGGTCAACCCGTTATTGTGTTCTGTCCAGCATATTGAGGATCATCTGCCTTAGGATCTGGGTAATCCTCCCAAGTTTCACCCTTATATTCAGCAGTCAATGGATTAATATCCTTCCTTTCTGCAAAAACATGGAAAAAAGCATCAATAGGCATTCCTCCATTCGCTTGTAAATATATCTTTTCACTATCCCATCTCTTCACAATAATATCTTGGTGAGCACCAATAGGTTGTAATTGAACAGTAATACTTGTTTCATGTACTAAATCTTTCCAATATGAAGGTAGAACAATTACCTTTTCATTCCGAACTCTTCCTCTATGATAAACACCAACCTCTGGTCCTTCAATACATGCATGTGCTAAACGCATACCCTCTTTAGATGGGTGCTTTATGTCAAACTTTTTAGGTAGACCATCTGCTACTGAATGACGTGCTTCTAACCTTCCAACTGAAATACAATCAACCGACCCTGTAGTATATAAATCTCCTTCAACAAATACATTTCCTTTAATTTTTATACCTGTTGGTAAACTACCAGAAATACCTAAAGAACTTTCAGGCATTGTAGAATCAGGGTCATCATTTGAACAAGGTCCGACCATTAAGGTTGCTTCTTGTGCTCCAAATGCTGTAGGACTACCAAAAACTACAGGACCTTCAGCAAGCATAGATCCATTAATCTTCTGTCTTCCTTCCTTAATAGCAGCACAAACCCCAGTTCCTACCTTAAGTTGTCCACCAATGTTTACGTCATCAAATTGCATTTAATTATTCCTCTGGTTGTGGTGCAGGATTTGCCATATCATTTGCTGCCATAGCAGTACTTAAAATAGCAAATTTTCTATTTCCATTCTTAGAGTCTTTGAGATAACATCCATCTGAGACCCCACGAAATACTGATCCATATATTTGAAGAACTGCATTAGCAAGTACTTCACCTATTCCCGGAGTAGCAATACGATAATATTGCTTGGCAGTCATCATCAATTTTTTTGAATTGGTAATGATATTTTCTGTTGCCTCCATTTTAATATTGCCCTTAGTATCACCTGAACCAACAGCAATAATTTCAACATCAGTTCCCTGCAATCTAATCTTTCCATTAGTGGCAGTAATTAATATATTACCATTTTTAGCATTCAAAATCAAGCTATCTTGTGCTTCTTCATTAGCACTACCACATTCTACTTGAAAATTACCTGGACTAGTAGAACAAGTCCATCCTTCCCTTGGTCCATCAATATCTAAAGATAATTGATGTTCTGCATCTGGTGTCTGAATAATAACACCAGAAGTCACATCTCCTTGTTTAGCGACATGACCTAACCTGATTGATCCTTTATCATTAGACCAACCAACTTCAGTATAATTTTTCTTTGCACCCTTCCCAGACCTATCATTACTAGAATTACGGGATACTGCTCCAGGAGCATCTATTTGTTGTGCCATTTTATTATGTTAGGTTTTGAGGGGTTCCAGGAATATTAAGATTGGGATCATTACTAGAAACGTCACTACCCTGTCTCTGAATTGCAGATGGACGTGTAGTTACTTCACCATCAATACTTTCTTGCATTGTATCATAAATTTGAACCATTTCACCAGCAGTCTTGTACCATCCAGAGTATTTAACACCATTTTCATAGAAAACAGCACCATAATAAGGTTTACCTTTATAGTACCCAGTCCGCTTAATTCCAACTAAATCAGTAACTTGAATAATATCTGGAACATCTTGTGGAACTCTTTCTATTGCTGTTGTTGTTATACCTTCAAAATTAATACCAGTGTCAGTATCAATAACAATCTCAGGCATCTCAGTTACTGGTGAACCTTCATCAAGAACAATTATTTCACTAATTTTACCAAAAGGACCACAAACAAGTTTGAGTTTTGCTCCATTGTCTGGTACAAGTCTTGCTTTATCCTTAGCACAATTATAATTGATACCAGGATCCTTAATATCAATTGTTTTAATCTTAACTTGAACTGGGTATCCACCCTCTTTAACAGGAGGATATCCATTTCCAGGATCTTTAACCTTCGGTGTACAAATCCTTCCCTTTCCCTTTACAGGTCTAGGACAAGGTGGAGGAATAAGTTTTGCAGACACACCTACAGGATTCTCCATCCAAGATTTATAAGTACCTGTACCTACATTCATCAAGGTATAAATGCGAAGAGATACTCCTGTTGGATCTTTTAAAAATACATTACTAGCAGTACCATTAATTAATTCAATTCTTACTTCATGCTTACCCTTTCCAACCTCTATCTCTTTTATGTTATATTCATTTTCTTTGAAATTATTTTTCACTGAGAGAACTTTCTTATCATTAATAAACAAATCACCCCAATTATCTGCAACAAAATTAACTTGATACTTTCCTGTCTGCGGGAAATCAACATTCTTCCAAGTCATAATCTTCTTACCACCAATATTATCATTGGGATCAGACAAACTTTGAGTAGGAGATGCAATAGGAGAAACACCTTCTCTATTGATAACACTACCCCATCTACTATCAGTATAATGGAACAAATGTGGACCTTGATAAGTTACACCATTCTTTGTTTCACCAGCAGAAACACCACCCGATACTCTTGTAGCAGATCCAACAATATACTTACACTTATTTCCATTAAAATCAAAGAATCTTCCTTCACTAGCACCACATATTAAATCAGTCCAATCATTATCAGTATGATCTTCCATCTGTACAACTGATTCACCCTTATTTCTTAATCGTATGTTGGAAACATTTGACCCTGAAGGGAATTTAATTGTTCTAGTTTGACTACCTCTTCTACCTTTTCTTCTCCAAGTAGAACCACCCAAATCAATACTATTAATTGCAACTCCTGCTGTTGATGGGTTATCACTCCAATCTAAAGTTATTTTACATTCACCTCCACTAACTATTAACCTCTTACCATCATCAGAGAATTTTACATTTCCAGAATCAATAGTAAATGCTGCATTAGTATCAGAACCATCACCATCTAATAATTCAATTCTCTTTCCATTTTTAACAACCCGAATCTTTTCATTTGCAGGATGTAATCCATTATATTTGATTCCCCAATCACTTGAATCAGACTTACTGCTACTGAAAAATTCTACATCATAAACCTTATTAACTTCAACTTCTCTTTCACGGGTAACATTCAACTGACCTCTTTGTCCTTGAGAAACTGGTGTAAATGGTTTTGATTCAAAAATATCTAATTCAGGTATGTTTATACTATTAGCAAACATCGAACCAGTTGTTATCTTGAATCTAACAACCTTTTTCGCTGCTTTAGTAGAAGTACCACTTAACCAATCTATAGTATTAAAAACTTTTGTATTGAGTTGTTTTCTTCTTTCAGATCTAAAGTTCTGAACTACTACTTTTATATCATGGTTAACAGGTTGCTCACCTTTTTGTGTGGGTCCATCAATGTAAATTAATTTCTCACCATAAGTACTACCTGTCTTTCTATTCAACTCCAAGTGCTTCGTATCATCAATCCAAAATTCACCAATATCATCCACTTCCATTTTAATTTTATAGAATCCACCAAAATTAAAAGTTTTTGTCCAAGTATTTGTAAAATTACCAGCATCATTTGGAGGTGGTTGATTTATTCTATAAGTTAAATCATAGGTTGTTCTAGTTCCTTGAAGTGAAAATACTTCTCTTGCATTGGATGCAGTAAATTCACCAGACCCCGCTTGTATTTGAAGATCGTCTGCATCATCAAGGGTATCAAGGAAATCAGCAAAGATCTTATCTCCTGTACCCGTTTTATTAGCATCCAATTTATCTAAGTCCTTCCCCTTTCCAGACAACTCTATATTTGATTTCATTGTATTAAGAAGACCCTGTTCTGCTAACTCAACAACTTTAGAGTTATCAAATTTACCCAATTTACCAAGAAGATTTTTTCCTATTTGACTTCCTTGAGCACTTGCTCTTCTTCCAAATGCTTTAACAGTATAAGTTGTAGCAAGTTTAACTTTAATTTTTTCAGTCTTTTGACCTCTACCTACTGCTTTACTAGTATCTCTTATTGTAAAAGCATGAGATCCATCAATTGCTTCAAATCTATATCCCAAACCTTTAGTTCTATGAGGAGAATACCAATGTACCTCAAAATCAACATCAACTAAAGGATTTCTATGCTCATCAAAAGGTGGAAGAGGTGAAATAGCATGTTTGTTTAATAACTCACCCCATCCTTTATATCTGACAGGGAACCATTTCTTTTCAGCACCAGGGAATCTTGTTGTCCAGAATGGATTATTAGGACATCTACCCTCTGCCAAAGGAATAGGTTCTTGAGGAACAGGTGGTAAAGGTGCTTCAATTGTCATACCAACACCAAATGGATTCTCATTCCAAGATTTCTGTGCCTGAATTTCCTTCTTATCAAAAGTAGTTTGAATATTGATAGCAAGAGCCATAGGGTTAATACCCTTAAATGTCTCACCCACCATAAACTTACATCTATTTCCCTTTATATCATAAAATCTACCTTCACTCACAGTCGCCACAATATCATCATGAGATGTATTAGGATCTATTTTACCCAATAAATCTTCATACTCTAACCTAGGACCTTTATTTGATAATTTACCAGTCTTATCTTTACTATCACGGAATCGTATAGCACCTGATCTCACCTCAGTCTCTTGCATCCCTCTCTTTTCACGGACAGTAGTTATTATTACATCATATTCTTTTCCAATTTCAACCTCCTTAGTTCCACTAAAAGTAGCTCCAGTTCCACCTTCACTCTTATGTGGTTTTCCTAAGGCTAACAATCCAGGAATACTTATTTTATTACCATAATCAGAAGATATCTTCATATCAAACTTAACCTTTGCAACCTTCTTAAGTTTACCGTCTTGTTTGAAAGCATATGCACCACCTGGTATCTGTTCCAAATCAGCAATAATATTGTGGTTTCCTTGTTTAATAAAACGAGTTACCTTTGTTTTACCAGTACCTACACTAGTATCCCCAATAAATCCTTTCTTAGTAAGATTAACCTGATTTCCAATTTGAAGTTCTACATTATCATCTACTTCAACTTCAATATCATAATTTCCATCAATAGGGAAATTAACATTCGCCCATACAATTTTATGTTTTCCTGCATAAGGATTATCCTTTAATTGAACATTAGTATCAAAAGGACATACACCATAATCATTTAAGAATCCACCTCTATCATAAACATTTGTTCTCCATAACTTTCTATTTGCCTTATCAATATAATCAACTGTATTAAAAATTTCCTTTGTATTTTTAGAAGAATCTGAAGATTTACCAGACTTCTTCTCTGGGTGAGGAACACTAAAGTATGCTACATTACCACTTATATCAGTAAACTGTCCTGTACTAGCAGTGCATATCAAATCAGTCCAATCATTATCAGTGAAATCCTCCATCTGAATAACATTTGAACCCTTAGTTCTTAATTTAATATTAGGTTTAGCTCCACCACCAGATAAAGTAACAATATGAGTTTGACTACCTCTCTTCCCCTTTCTTCTCCATGTCTTATCACCAATCTGAACACTATTAACTGCATATCCACCAGTCTTAGTATCAGCCCAACTGGCAGTTAATTTAACATTTCCACTGCCCTCTATTCTCTTACCATCTGCAGAAAACGTTGCTTTCCCTGAATCAATATCCAAGGTAAAATCCATATCTTTATTCTTACTATTATCAAACAATTCAATTCTCTTTCCACCTCTTGTAACTGTAATAGGACTATTACGTTTAGTAGGATTTAATCCATTGTAAATAATAGATCCTTCAGAACCACTCTTACCTTTACTAGTAAAGATTACTTTATATTTTTTTCCAAACTCAACTTTTCTATTATGAGATATATTTAATTGTCCCTTCTTTCCCATTCCAACAGGAGTAAAAGGTTTTTCCTCTCTAATATTAAGTCCTTCTATAGTAATTCCATTAGAGAACATACTACCTGTTGTAATCTGAAACTTCACATCACCAGTAGAAGCCGCTGGAGGTTGTTGAAGAACCAGTTCCTCCATTTGAGGTTCATTCCAAAGATCTATTCTAACTTTATGATTACCCTCTTTAATATGACGTTTAAATCCCTTTCCAGTAATAGTTCCAACAAGTTTCCTACCTCTAAGATGCTCTAAACTACCAACCTTTTCATTATCAATGTATAAAAATGCCTTATCATCTCTTGCACCTCGAAATGTATACTCTCCATCATAAGGAAAATCTACATCCCACTCAAAAGTAAACCATCTACCAGCAAAATCAGATCCTTTAGCATTCGACTTTGGTTTAGGAGAAATAGCATACGTATTCATAAAACTACGAGTAAGCTGCTCCTTACCCGTTTGCAATCTATATGTTAAATCATAGGTAGTTCTTTTCTTTCTAAGAGCATCTACTTTTCTTGGATTAGATGCAGTAAATTTTCCTCTTTGTGCTTGTATTTGGATATCATCGTCATCATCAAGGGTATCAAGGAAATCAGCAAAGATCTTATCTCCTGTACCCGTTTTATTAGCATCTAATTGCCTATCATCTTTCTGCTTTACACCTTTCCCAAGTTTCTTAAGCAATCCTTGTTCTGCTAATTCAGTAACCCTAGCACTTTGCTTACTTTTAAAATCTACACCGGGTCTCTTACCGATTGGTTTTACATTATAAGTTGTATTCTCTTTAACCTGATAAACATCTATTCTCTTACCATCATCCTTTCCACTAGTATCAACTATCCTAAAAGAATGTGATCCGTCCTGTGCAACAAATTCAAACCCCAATCCTTTTGTTCTATGTGGAGAATGCCAATGTATCTCAAAAGGAACCTCTGTCAAAGCTTGTGAAGTACCACCCCATTGCCAATGCTCTACATTAAATTTCTCTTTAGTAGTTTTACCATTAGACGTTACCGCTAATGGTGGATGCATTCTAGTAGTCCACCAATCCTTACCAGATTCCTGGACTTTCTTCATCCATGCATCTACTACATCACTAAATGGTGGAGGATTATTCTGTGTAAACTCTTGAGGCACCCAAGGACCTAAATTCTTTCCAGTAGGACTCCACCTATCACCATAAGCAGACCTTTTCTTACCTTGTGCATCTTTACCTGTATATGGATCTGGGCAAATCTCATAATCTTCAAAATCCTCTTCATCAGCATAATATATTGTTTCTTCATTAGCCTTACACATCTCCACAGTAACAACAGCACCTGCACCAATGCCACTATCATCTTTTAATTGAACTATTGGTGGATACTGATATCCAAATCCACCATTAACTAAATCAACTGCTAATAAACCTCCATCATCACCAATTACAGGATTTCCTACAACACCTGTTCCACCACCACCCATAAAAACTAGAGTGGGTGATGTAGGTTTCTTATTTAAACTGAGACCATCAGGACAAGCTGAATCAGTATTTGCTTGAGATGGATTATTTTTTAATTTATTAACCCCATTAATATTTAAAAATTCAACAGTCTTTCTATCAGGTTTATAAATGAATGTTTCACCAGGATTCTCTTTAGCATGAGCATTAGCTGCACAAACATTTACTCCCGTTACATATCCTCGTGTAGTCGAAATATAACCAACCCTAATTTCGTCCTTGCTTATACCTCCAAAGAGATTAAAGGAACCCTTCTTAGGATCTCTAGTATCAAATTTGACTTTTTTAATCTCCGACATTATTAATATATCGTGCGGGGTAGATCCATAATTAATATTTATTGCTTATAATCCAAGTTGATCTAAGTTTGCTTTTGCTTTTGCTTTCTTAACTGCTTCTGCAATCTCTTCCTGTGATGAATCTCTAGTAATTCCAAGTGCAGAATCAGCCTGAGAAGCTAATCCTCCTAACTTCTTACTAGCCAAATTGATAGCAGGTGAATTTGGAGTTGGTGGGAGGAAAGGAACACTCTCTACTGGAGGAGCAATCTCTTTAACCTCAGAAACTGCCTTATCTATGGAAGCACCACTTGGTAATTCAGTTTCTGGTTGACCTGCACCACCTCTTGCAAAAGTATAAAAATCTGAAACTGCAACGTTAGGAGGATTCTCAAAGGGGAACATATTCGCCATTACATTCTTAAAGTCCAATGCCTGAGTCATACTACCAGACATACTACCTAACATTTCAAGCATATCACCAAGTTTCTGTCCTGCAGGAGGTTGTGGAGAAGTTGCATTTGATCCTTGAGTATCAGCAGGAGTAACAGGACCTGCTGTCGCTTTTTTAGTTCCAGGATCCTTAACTTGAGTAACCACAATACCACAATTTAAACCACTACCTTCTTGGTTAACAGTTAAAAGATCACCCATTTGATAACCACTACCAGGTTTAGAAACTATTATACCTTTATTTTTAACAGTATTAACCTTACCTCTTACCTTCTCAACTGTAAATGTAGCATTGGTAGATGGAGTTCCCGCTGCATTATTAATAACGGTAAGAATATCACCACTCTTATAATTTGCTCCTGCAGTATTAGTAGTAATACCAGTAATCTGACCACCTGCTATAGTATAATTCACCTTAATGCCTGTACCAGACCCACCAGTAGTAGCAGCACCTTCTGTAGTTCCTGTTCCAGTTGTACCTCCACTATTAGCAATATTAACCGTGTATCCAGCACCTCCATCATTTATTGTAATAAAACCATTATCATATAATCCCCCATTAGGAACAGTTATATCAACCATAAATCCAGTTCCACTACCACCAGTACAAGGAACTCCAGTCTCTGTATAATAATTTGTACCACCTTGAGGTAGATCATCTTCTTCCTCATCAGTGAATCCTGTAACTTGTCCCAAATCAGTCAAATCTGCTGATGATTCTGCTAACTCCCTATCAGCTTGCTCTAATTCACTCTTAAGACCACCCAAAAATCTATTGAAATTAGAATGCTGGTTTTCTGCAATTTGTGCTATCTTGTCCTTGTTTACAGCTATTGCCTGTGCAACAACATCCTCAGCATAACAAAGTGGAACACTTGGAGTTCTAGGATTTTCAAAATCATCCCTTGACTGTGGAGGTTTGTATGCAGATCCAGACCCTCTTATACTAGGATCTCCTGTTAATGGAGAACCACTACCATCATTACCAGGATCAACACCAAAATCACTTAGATCAATCATTCCACCAACCGCCCCTTGAGAAGCAGAATCACCGAATAAAAGTCCACTTGCAGCTTCAGCATCTGCTTGTTGCATTAATTTATCAATATCTAATTTCTCTCTTAAAATACCCTCCATCTGATCACACATACCATTTGTAATCTCATTATATTCTTTAAGATTAGTTTCAGTATTAAGAAATTTTTGATCACCAAACATAGCTCTCATAGCAGATGGCATTGCTGCTACTACCGCTGTCAATTCATTATTCAACTTCTTAGATTGATATTCCGAAATCTTATCCATGATAATCTTTTGGAATTTAGATATCTTACATGCAGTATCTCTAATATCCTTATTAAGCTCCTCTTTAGTAGGAGGACCTGATACAGCATCAACATACTGTTTCCTAGATCCCATAAACTTATCAATTTTTGCTGTTAAAGTATCAACTTCTGTTTGTATTGCTTTAGTTGCAGACCCTACAGGATCGTCAGGATTCATAACAACTGTCTTTTCTTGATACTTATCTTCTTTCTTAACATCAGCAGCAGATTGCATATGTGCTGCTCCTACTTGCTCTATAGTTGGTCCCGGTTGAGGTTCTGAAGTAGGTGAATTTTCTGCAGCTGAACGATTTCGAACTCCTTGTTGGACTTTAGTTTTAACAAATTCTTTTTTAGATTCACCAGTCAATCCTTGAGATTGTGCTTCTGCTTGTGCACTCTGTATATCTTGCTGTTGTGTGGGTGTTACTGGATTAGCAGAATTTAACCCATACTGATTGGTCGTTGCTCCAGACGCAAGAGGTGCAGATTCTTTTGCTACCTCCTCAGATTTTGGTTTTTCTATTGTAAGAGCATCATCAGAAACTCTTGGTTTAGCAGTTCCTTCTGGGGGATCTTCACCTGTAGCAAATCCACTCTTTGCTATCTGTCCTGGTTGTGTATTAGTAACTGAATCATCATTCTTTCCAATCTTAAATCCCAATGCAGTCTGGGCATTATTTCCCATAACTCCCAAGATGACAGGATTTTGCATATCCTTGCCATCCATATAAAAACCAAAAACAATATTACCCTGTCGCAGGTTTGAAGACATCCAAGAGTTGGTTTGTCCGCCACCAGCAGTAACAGGGTATATTATATTTGCCCAAGGTAAATCCTCTTCAGCAATTATCTGACCTTGATCATGGACACCCATGATCCTCACCTTATATCTTGCACCCCATCCAGGAATTGATTGTGCACTTGGAAATTTAGACGGAATTATATTATCTCTCCAAGTGGAGTCATCAGCAATCTGACCGATCCACCAAATGAAATCGGTTCCTAAAATGCCTGAATTAAATAACCCTCCGCCTTCCATAGATTACTCGTCGTATACTCTACACTCTTCAGCATCAGGATGATTATCACAATAGACTTCTAAATGCTTATCTTGATGCCTTGTATGCCAATCATTAATACCAGTTTCTGGTTCATCATCCTTATGATATTCCTCATAATAAGCATGAGCACTCTCTAAGTCTGCCTTAGTGTACTCCATTTTACCATGATTAATGTGTTCCTTGCCATCTTTAGGGTCAAGGTAGACCTCATGGTCTAAATCGTGTTTAATTTCTGACATAAAATTAGTCCCTTACTTTGATATTTATTACCTCGCTTTGGCTTTTCTACCAAAGGAATCCCTAACTAACGTTAATTTAGTTAACGTATGTGCATGGGATATGTAATGTGCAAGATCTGATATGACATAATTACCACCAACTTGTTTATCCACTTCATCAGTCGTGGGATCTTGCTTCAATTGAGGTGCATCCACATATATAGCATCTCCTGCGTGTAATGAAAAGTCTCCTGGTATAGTAAGTGAGGTTTTCAGAGCAAACAGTTGATTCATCCTCATAATACCCTGGTTTAAAACTTCTCCTGGTTTATAATTCTCTTCTTTTGATTTCGCTACTTGTCCTGCAGCAGATTGCTGATCTTTACCAACACCCTTTCCTTCTGGTAGTGTTCCATTATCCAGTATGTAATAAGTAGTTCTAGTAAATTCTTTACCCTTCCCTTCAACATTAAATTCTGCATTTAAGGTAGGTAACTTTTCACCAGAAAGTTCCAAATTCTCCTGATTCCCTGGAGCGTCTCCATCTGGTGCGTTTTTAGCATTACCTGCATTAGGAGTAACTACCTCATAATAAGTATTGAAAGGATTAAATGTAATAAGACGAGTAGAATATGCTCCCATTTTAAGTTTATCTTGGATATTCACTTTATTATCGATACTATATTCAAGTGCTTTATAATCATATCCCGGAGGAATATCTCCACTACTACCATCAGGTGAATCATTATAAAGAATGCTTTTCTTAGGTTCATTCTTTTTCGTATTCATTAAGGCATCAATAGATTTAAAATGCAATTTATTAGCAGTCTCAAAGAAAAAGAATCCAGCACTATTCCCTTTACCACTCTTTGCTTTTGGGTTTGCTTCAGGAGAAGGAACTGCACCTCTTGCCAACCAATTAATTAAATAATAAACCTTTTTATTATTTCCTATAAAATTATGCTTATTTGCAGTATCTTCAATATCAAGTTCCTTTGCTTGATATCCTGGAACTGCTTTAGATTTGGAAGTAGGACCCAAATACATTGGATCTTCTAATAACTTTTTAACATGATCTGATATCTTTCCATCAAACCTTTTATTAACTCTTACCTTTTCATTCCAAATATATTCCCTTGAAGATAATTCTAATTTAACCATAGACTTTCTACTATCTTCTACAAGAGGAGTAACCTTATTAACATATAAAATTAACTCTAATTCTTGGTCATTATTATCAGCAAATTTTAATTTAACTCTTTCTTGCCCTACAATCGGCAATCCTTCCATTGCAGTCTTTTCATCAATGGTATTACCTGTATCAGTATAAGTGACTTGTGCCCTAACAGCATCTTGCAAAATACTTTCATAGTATATAAAAGTACCTACACTATTAACAAGACTTACAGTTTTTGACTCCTCTTCATTAGAAGTTACATCAAGTTGCTGAAGACCTGTACCACCACCTTCTCTAAAGGCTGGTGCCGCAGCTCTTGCTCCTGTTATCTGTGCGTTTGCCATTTCTAATTAGAATCCTCCACTTCTATTTAACTACCCATGTAAAAGATCTCAAATGGATCTGCAGCACCAACACCTTTCATAGCAACAGGTATAACTCTTCCACCATCTTCTCCACCTCCCGCTTGTGTTGCAGGTGATGGTGGACCTGGAACTATAACTGTTTTTGGTTCTAATGCTTCATATGGAGCGAATTTTCTAATTGCTTCTACTATACCCTCATATGTACTTGCTTCATTAATAGCAAGTAACATATCCTTAGCAGGTCCTGCACTATCAGGATCAACAACAATTTCCCCTTTATGTAATAATGCAGGGAAAGTAAATGGAACAAGTCCACCCCTCAACATAGGGATAAGTTCAGTCTTACCTTCACCATCCTCTATTTGTGCTGATGGTGCTTCTTCTTCCTTCTTACCACCACCAAACATTCCTGTAATGCCACCCCAAATATTACCAATAGCACCTGTCACTGCTTCCTTCATTTGATCCAATTTTGCCTTAAGTGCAGCCATCCTCTTCTCATGTGCTTCCTTCTTCTTTCTTTCCGATTCTGCTCTAATATCTGCAGCAGAAATCTTTTCAGGTTCTTTTCCAGGTGCTGCTAATTGAGGTGGTGTTGGATCACCAAATACTCCCGGTAAGAATGACTTAGCAAGAAGAGGAGTAAGGAATGGAAGTCCCAAAGGACTAAGCATTAATAAATTAGGTATTGCTAATAATTTTCCATTTTCTACATACCTACCCATCCCTGGAATAAACTGGGCAAAGAATCCCAACACTTCTTGCAATCCAGGTATACCTTGCAAGAATCCAATAACAGATGCTCCACCTATAAACGGAATCCAACTAGGTACTTCTAACCCAAGGATATCTAATCCACCAGGGAATCCCATCATCATCTTAGCAATTATATCACCTGGTCTAATGTCTGGGATAGGAATAGTTGGGAAGTTTTCAATAAATCTTCCAATACCATCCTTAAAGAAATTAAATACAAATTCACCTGCCTTGAAGATACCCATCAAGGTTTGTTTCAATACTTCAAACGCTTTCTTAGGATCTCTCTTTATAATAATGTAATAGAGTAAATCACCAACAAATGCACCAATTGCCTCTCCTAAAAGTGTTCCTACAAA
>MDSZ01197354.1_pt1 | contig 13506 bp, 14 predicted proteins | sample 811201 | NCBI WGS metagenome assembly MDSZ01 (sample SAMN05326647, study PRJNA326480) | marine metagenome | isolation source: seawater | place: Indian Ocean: North | collected 2010
CTTGTTAGTTCTTAAAAATTCTACACAAATCAAATTCAAATAATTCAATCGTAGGTTGACCGTAGAATCTATTTAGAGTCTAATTTGTTTTTTAAAAAAATGAATTTAAATTTAAAAAATAAATTAGTTAATGGGGATAGTTTAAAAGAACTAAAAAAAATTCCTGATGAGACAATTGATTTAATTTTTGCTGACCCACCTTACAACTTGCAATTAAAAAATGAGCTGACTAGGCCAGATAGATCAAAAGTTATCGCGGTAAATGATAAATGGGATAAATTTAAAAATTTCAAAAACTACGATGATTTCACTTATTCATGGTTAAGTGAGTGTAAGAGGATTTTAAAAAAGAATGGAGCTATATGGGTAATCGGAAGTTATCACAACATTTTCAGAGTTGGGACTGCAATTCAAAATTTAGGTTTTTGGATTTTAAATGACGTTATTTGGAACAAAAAAAATCCTATGCCTAATTTTAGAGGAACACGTTTTACAAATGCCCATGAAACTTTGATTTGGGCCTCTAAATCTGAAAAATCGAAATACACATTTAACTATCAATCTTTAAAGTGTTTGAATGATGATCTTCAAATGAGGTCTAACTGGGAATTACCAATTTGTAACGGATCAGAAAGACTTAAAAAAAATGGTAAAAAAGTACATTCCACACAAAAACCAGAGGCTCTGCTTCATAGAATTTTATTAGCAACATCAAATAAAGATGATTTAATTTTAGATCCCTTTTTGGGTTCTGGAACTACAGCGACAGTAGCTAAAAAATTAGGTAGAAATTATTATGGTATCGAAAGAGAAAAAACCTATTTCAAAGTCGCTGAACAAAGATTAAAAAAAACAAAACCTATAGAGGATGATTATTTAGATACTTTGCAAAATGGCAGATCAAAGCCAAGGATACCTTTTGGTTCATTAGTTGAGTTAGGGATTATTAAACCTGGTACAACTATTTTTGATAATAAAAAGAAAATTAGTGCAAAAATAATGGTTGATGGCAGCATTAAACACGATCAAACTGAAGGCTCAATCCACAAAGTGGCAGCTATGATTTTGGGTGCTGAAAGCTGTAATGGATGGACTTATTGGCATTATAACTTAGATGGCAAAAACGTCCCTATTGATCATCTGAGGCAAAGATTAATTTCCAGTAATTAATTTTTATAAATTTTGCCTAAATAATATTCTAGAAACTTTTTGCTTCTTACTAATCTTTTAAGCAGAAGATTTCTGACAAACTTTGTTACAGGATTAGACAAATGAAAAGCATATTGATTAAATTTTGATCTGTTATTGACCATTTTAGTTTTTCTAACCCTGTTTTTGTAAAAATTACTTTCAGTATTATTTTCTATACTTTCGAATAATTCATGAGCGCCCTCTATTGACTGGGATGCACCCTGAGCAAATGACGGGGGGAAAGCAAAAAAAGCATCACCTATAAAATGAATATTATTTTTTTTAGTATTTAAAAACTTGTTACTAACAAATACTGGAAATATTTTCAATTCCTTAATCTCATTTAGAAAATACCTCATTTCTGATGGGAGATTATCTAAAATTTTTATAATAAAATTTTCATTATTAAATAATGAATGATTTTTTTGTTCATTAATTGAAAGATTATATTTAATTATAGCTATGAAATTTAAATCTCCATTTTGACATACTGGATAAATCACATAATGATAATCAGAACCTAAAAATAATGAAATATTTTTTTTATCAATCATTTTAGAAGAGTTAGGGATCATTCCTCTAATAGCTAAAGTATTATTGTATCTTGGTTGATTTTTATTATTTAAGATCAGATTTTTACTTTTTGAAAAAATTCCATCAGAAATAATTAAATAATCGCATTCAAAAGTTTCATTATTTTCGAAAGTAAGTTGAATCTTTTGATTTTTTTGATCTATCTTCGATATAATATGATTAGTTTTGATTAAGCCATCTAAATCTGCTTTAAGAAATTTAACTAGATCCAACCTTTTCAAAGTAGTGTACTTACAATTTTCTGTGTTGAAATCAGAAATATTCAAATCACATATCTTGCTTAAGTTTTTAATAGAGTAAAAATTTATTTTATCTGGACTAAATTTTTGATCATTTTGAAATTTATTAAATCCAATTTTATTTAAAAGCTTCACACTATTCACTGATAATTGAATTCCATAACCCTCTTCTAATTCAATTGAGTGTTTTTTTTCATAAACTGTAATTTGATAATTTGAATTTCTTTTAAATAAATTGCCAATAAATAATCCAGAAATACCAGCTCCAATAATACCAACTTTTTTCATTAATTTTTCTCTAAATATTGAACAACTTTTCTTGTAAATGATGGCAACATAAAATTTTTTAATTTTTTTCTGTCCACCCAATAAGATAATGGGAACTTTCGACTATCTTTTAAATATTTGATCTTTATATTCATATTCATATTTGACATTTTAAAGTTGAAGTTTTCATTAAAATTTTTAGGTTTAGATAATTCTTCCATAGGAAAAATAGTTAAATTTTTTAAGAAATTAAATTTTGTATTTTTAATTAGTAAATATTTTTTATCTTTTTTATAAACTTTTAATATAAAATATTTATCTTTATTTTTTCTATTTATCTTTGCTAAATTAAAATCCTTCTTTTTGTAAGATTTGCAATTCGTCAATATTGGACATTGACCACACACTGGATTATTTGGTTTGCATATTAAGGCACCTAATTCCATTAAAGCTTGAGCATAATCACTAGATCTTGACGAAATGCCAAAAATTTTTTTTTTTTGAATAAGGTTTTCTTTTTGAATTTCTTTTTCTTTTTTCAAATAAAGATATCTTTTCAAGACTCTTTCAATATTTCCATCTAAAGGAATGTATGGTTTATTAAATACTATAGCTAATATTGCGCTTGCAGTATAATTTCCAATACCTGGAAGTGATATTAATTCCTCAAAATTATTTGGTAATTTCCCTTGAAAATTTTTGATAACAACTTGAGCAGTTTTTTTTAGATTTCTTGCTCTAGAATAATATCCAAGACCTTCCCAAAGCTTAATTAATTTTTTATTTGGAATTTTTGATAATGATATAAGGTTTGGAACTTCTTTTATAAATCGATTAAAATAAGGAATTACTGTTACAACCTGAGTTTGTTGCAGCATAAATTCACTTATTAAAGTGAAGTATTGTTTTTTTTTAAAAGAGACATTTTTGCGCCAAGGCAATGATCTTCTATTTAAATCATACCAATTAAGAATTTTTTTTGTTACAAGTTGATCTTTCATATGCAATTTAAAAAATATACTAAGCAGGTAAAAGCAAGTATTCAAGGCTTAAGATCTTTTAAAGACACTTTGCCAAAAAACGTAAAGAAGATTATCAACAAAAGAGGTCATATTTATTCTGAAACAATAAATAATTGGAAATATATTGTTGGAGAAAACTTGTTTAAAGTTTGCTATCCTAAATCTTTTAAAAATTCTAATAAATTTGGTGTAAGTACGTTGCTAATAATGATCAAGAGAGGTCATGAAGTTGATATGGAATATTCAAAAAAAGAGATAATAGATAGAATGAATAACTTTTTTGGATATGTTGTGGTTGAAAAATTAAAATTTACAAGTTTTGATAACAAAAATGAAAAACCAGCAAAAGAAAAAGATTTGAACGAAAATATAAAATTTGACAAAAATAAAGCTACTCTAAAAGATGAGGCAATAAGTGAATATAAAAAAAAGATTAATAGTGTTAATAATGAAAATATTAAAAAATCATTAGTAGAATTAACAAAAGTATTCAAAAAAAGATGAAAAAAATTTTTATAACATTTATTTTATTTTTTGCATTTTTAATAAATTCAAAAGCAATTTCTGATCGAATAATTGTAGGAGATGAAAATGCCAAAATTACAATTATTGCTTATGAATCTTTAACATGTAGTCATTGTGCAGATTTTCATAAAGATATTTACCCTCTTTTGAAAAAAGAATTTATAGATGCTGGTTTGGCAAAAATTGAATTTAGACACTTTCCATTGGATGCTGCTGCTTTTAATGCAGCAAAAATAGCTCAATGTGGTGAAGATAAAAGTTTAAAAATTTTAAATAATCTTTATTTAAATCAACAAAAATGGATTAAGGGCAATTCAATTGAAGAATTTAATTCAAATTTAAAAAAATATTTGAAAATGAATGGTTTTAATTTAGATTTTGAGGCATGTATTAGCGATAAAGAAATAGAAGATTATGTTTTAAACGATCGGATCGAAGGTGTTAAAAATTTTGATGTAAATGCTACTCCTACGATAATTATAAATAACAAAAAGTTTGATAAATCATTAAACTATAAAAATTTGAAAAAATTTCTTGAAAAACTGATATAACTTCATCTATGAAGTTTAAAAAAATACAGTTAAATGGTTTTAAATCTTTTGCTGAAAAAACTGACTTTTTAGTAGAAGATGGTTTAACAGGAATAGTTGGTCCTAATGGCTGTGGTAAATCAAACATTGTAGAGTCTTTAAAATGGGCAATGGGAGAAACCTCTGCAAAAAGTATGCGGGGCTCCGGTATGGAGGATGTTATTTTTTCAGGTACATCCAATAAACCCTCAAAAAATATAGCAGAGGTCTCTGTCCTAGTAGAAAATGAAAACAATCAAGGACCAATTCAATTTAGAGAATTAAAAGAGATCAATGTAAAGAGAAAAATTGAAAAAGATAAAGGATCAAAATTTTACATTAATGATAAAGAGGTAAGAGCTAGAGATGTGCAAATGTTTTTTGCGGATTTATCGACAGGTGCTCATTCTCCCTCAATGATAAGTCAAGGCCGTATTGGAGCTTTAGTTACTGCTAAACCTGCAGACAGAAGGGCTATTCTAGAGGAAGCGGCAGGTATTTCAGGCCTACATGTCAGAAGACATGAGGCTGAGTTGAGATTAAGTGCTGCTGAAAATAACTTAAAAAGAGCTGATGAATTAAGAAAACAACAAGAAAAACAATTAGCTAACTTGCAAAAACAAGCTGAGGAGGCCACAAAATATAAAAATATTTCTGATGAAATTAAAAAAATTGAAGCTGGATTATATTATTTAAAATTACTGGAAATTGATAAAGAAATCAAAGTAGAGAATGTTATAAACTCTGAGGCTGAAGGAGAAGTAAGTAGTTTTAACAGCAAAATTTCTGAAATCGAAAGTTCAATAAAGTCTCAAACTGAGAAAGTCACTCCATTAAGAGAAAAAAATATTGAAAATCTCTCAAAAATTCAAAGACTTAATTTAGAACTTCAAAGTCTAGATGAAGAGAATAATAGAATACAAGATCAGATAGAAAACATAAAAAAATCTCTTCAGACATTTGATGATGATATCAATAGAGAAAAAGGGATTGTTATTGATGCAAATTCAAATGAGAAAAGACTAAAAGAAGAAAAAAGTGAACTTATTGAAATTGATTCTAAATATTATGAAACTGAAAAAAAATCTAACGAGGATTTAGATTTTACTAAAAAAAAATTAAATGAAGAAATTGGAAATATTAAAGAATTAATCAATTTAAATAAAAACTCAGAGGCAATTAACATTCTTAATAATATAAAAGATGTCATCAATGAATATGCTGATAGTTATAGTAAAAATCAAAATATTAAGAAAGAGTCAGTAAAAAGAAATGAAAGAATAAGTATCATAGATAAAGAAATTGAAAGTTGGAAAAAATTACTTTCTAATTCTGAGAAAATGATAGCTGAATTGACTGGGAGAAAGGATAAATTAAATCTACAATCAGAAAAATTAGATAATCAACCAAAACTACAGGCTGAAAAAAAGGGACAAATTTCCGAAGGACTAAGAATTTCTGAACAAGAAAAAAATGAAAATGAAAATATAATTAATGAAACAGATGAAAAAATAGAAAATCTAAGAAATCAACTTAATGAAATTCAAGAAGAGTCTATCAAAATAAGAGAAAGAAAAGCAAGCTCAGGAGCAACAGTAGAAGGATTAAAAAAAAGAAAAAATGATTTAATCGATAGGATAAGCTCGGAATTAAATCTGACAGAGGAAAATATTCTAGAAAATTCAAACCTATTTGGAAAAGAAGAACTTCCTAACGCAGTAGATCAAGAAGATTTATTAGATAAGAAAAAACAAGAAAGAGAAAAATTAGGTTCTGTTAATTTGAAAGCTGATGAAGAAACAAATAAATATGAGACTGAAATAAAAAAAATGGAACTGGATAGAGCAGATTTAGTCACAGCAATAATTAAACTTAAAGATAGTATCGATGAGCTTAATCAAAAAGGAAGGGAAAGATTAATTGAAGCATTTGACAAGGTTAATAGAAAATTTAATGAAGTTTATACAAAATTATTTAATGGTGGAAATGCAAAACTTGAACTTGTTGACTCTGATGATCCACTTGAAGCTGGTTTAGAAATGCTAGTTAGTCCACCAGGAAAACGTCTTCAATCAATAACTTTATTATCTGGAGGTGAGCAAGCCTTAACTGCGTTATCATTAATATTTGCTGTTTTTTTAACTAACCCCTCACCAATATGTGTTCTGGACGAAGTAGATGCTCCCTTAGATGACGCCAATGTTACTCGATTTTGCAGTTTGTTAGAGGAGCTAATAAAAATTACCAATACTAAATTTATAATTGTTACTCATCACGCTCTAACAATGTCAAAAATGAATAGGCTATATGGTGTAACCATGGCAGAAAAAGGTATAAGCCAATTAGTTGCTGTTGATTTACAAAAAGCAGAGAGTATGGTGGCTTAATTTTAATTTAATGTCAAAAGATCAGTTTAAAAATCGCTTAGAGATTGCAAAAAAAAAGATGTTAAAGAAAAACTTACCTGATAATAAGGAAAATAACTCATCCTCAATTGGTACAGCTTTCAAACTAAGCACAGAACTAGTGTCTGCGGTAGCTGTAGGGACAATTATAGGGTTTATTTTAGACAAGACCTTTGGTACTAAGCCATGGTTAATTATAATATTTTTTTTTGTAGGAGTAGTTGCTGGAATTAGTAATGCAATTAGATCTGCAAAAAAAATGCAAAACAGATAGAATCTTATGGCAACTAATCCAATGACACAATTCGAAGTTTATAGAATTGGTCCAGAAATAAAAGTGGGAACTTTTGATATCTCTTTTACAAATGCAAGTTTGTTCATGGTAATAAGTTCCTTAGCAATTTTATTAATCTTTAATATGGGATCAAAAAAAAATCATGCATTGCCAAACAAACTACAACTTTTGGCTGAGTTAAGTTATACATTTGTATCTAAAATGATTAGTGATACAGCTGGATCGAAGGCTAAACCATACTTTGCCTTCATATTTTCATTATTTATGTTTGTTTTGTTCTGTAATATGTTTGGTATGATACCTTACACTTTTACAGTAACCAGCCATATAATTGTTACATTTGTTCTTGCATCCTTTATTTTTTTAGGAGTGACAGTAATTGGTTTTATGAAACATGGTTTTGGATATTTAAAGTTATTTGTTCCAAGTGGAGTACCAATAATATTGTTGCCTTTAATTATTATTATCGAAATTATCTCATATCTGAGTAGACCCGTTAGTCTATCTGTGAGGCTTTTTGCAAACATGATGGCAGGTCATACTATGATGAAAGTTTTCGGAGGCTTTGTGGTTAGCCTTGGAATAATTGGTGGATGGCTTCCACTGACTTTTTCGGTTGCTCTAACTGGTTTGGAGATCTTAGTTGCTTTTCTCCAAGCATACGTTTTTGCAATCTTAACCTGCATCTATTTAAACGATGCATTAAACTTACACCATTAATTAACATAGGAGGATATAATGGAATTAGAAGCAGCAAAAATGATCGGCGCAGGCTTAGCAGCAATAGCTTTAGCAGGAGCAGGTGTCGGGATAGGAATAATTTTTGGAAATTATCTCTCAGGTGCTATGAGAAATCCATCTGCAGCTCAAAAACAATTTCCTAATTTGCTTTTAGGTTTTGCGTTAGCTGAAGCAACTGGATTATTTGGTCTAGTAGTAGCGTTAATTATTCTTTTTGCGTTTTAAACAAGATGATTAAAAAAATATTTTTTCAGTTAATATTTTTTAATTTCTTTATTTTTAAAGAAGTTTTTGGAGCTGAAAGTGGAGGAATGCCTCAACTAAATCCTGAGTTTTGGATTTCACAAATATTTTGGCTTACTCTTACTTTTGGTATTTTATATATTGTATTATCTAAAATGATACTTCCAAAAATAAGTTCAAATTTAGAGTCAAGAAAATCTTTAATTCAAGAAAATATTGAGGCAGCTGATAAACAAAGAGCGGATAGTGAGAAAAAACTAAAAGAATATGAGGAGATAATTTCAAAAAGCAAATTGGAAGCAAAAAATATTTTTAACGAAACTAAAGAAAAAATTCTTAAAGATATTAACGGAAAAAGAGAAAGTTTAGACAAACAATTGGATGAGGAAATAAAAAAAATTGAACAAGAAATCAATATTCTAAAAAAAAATGCACCTGAAAAAATAAATAAGATAGCAATTGAAACATCCTCAGAATTATTAAAAAAATTAATTGGAGCTGATATAAACAATAGTAGTATATCAGCGATAGTAAGTGATTTATCAAAAAAGGATAAGGGCAAGTATTATGGTAATTGATTCAACATTTTGGGTAGCGATATCTTTCTTTATTTTTTTTGGTGGATTAGTTTATTTAAAAGTTCCACAAAAAATAAATGAAATATTAAGTAAATTAATTCTAGATATTAAAAATGAAATTGATGAGAGTGAAAAACTAAGAACAGAAGCTAAAACTTTATTAAATAATGCTCAAAATAAATTAAATACTGCTCAATCAGTAAGTAATGAAATATTAGAACAGGCAAAAAAAGATAGCGACAAGTTAATTATAGAACTTAATGACAAATTTCATAAATCATCAGAAATTAAAAAAAATTTAGCTGAGAATAAAATAAATCAAATGAAAGAGGCAGCAATTAAAGAAATTCATAAAGCTTCTGTTAAAATTGCTGTAGAATCTGTAAAAAAAATTATTACTACATCAGTTGATAAATCTAAATTAGATACATTGTTTCAAAAAAATTTGGACGAAACTAAAGAAGAGTTAAAAAAAATTAGCTCATAATACTCTTACAATTTTCCCAAAAAACTATAAATTATGATAATGAATTCTATTGTAATAGGCTCAGGTTTTGGTGGAATTGCTGCAGCTCTTCGCTTAAAAGCTAAAGGTCATAATGTTACTTTAATTGAAAAACATTTGGATCTTGGAGGAAGAGCTAGAGTATTTAAGAAAAATGGCTTTACATATGATGGCGGTCCAACAGTTATAACTGCACCTCATTTAATAAATGAATTGTTCGAGTTATTTAAAAAGGATCCAAAAGATTATATAGAACTAACCCCTTTAAAGATTTGGTATCAATTTATTTTTGAGGACAAAACTAAATTTAATTATTCCGGTAATGAAACAGAAATGAAGAAACAAATTGAAGAAATCAATAAAGAGGATGTCACTGGTTATGAGAAATTAGTACTTTTTACAAAAAAAATTTTTGATAAAGGCTTCACAGAATTAGCTGATGTTCCGTTTGATAGGCCATTTGTAATGATCCAACAATTACCATCCCTTTTAAAACTTAAAAGTTATAAATCAGTTTATTCATTAGTTTCATCCTTCATAAAAAATGAAAAATTAAGAAGAATGTTAAGTATGCATCCTTTGCTAGTTGGAGGGAATCCTTTTACTACAACTTCAATTTACGGACTAATTTTGTACTTAGAAAAAAAATGGGGAATTCATTATTCAATGAAGGGAACTGGAAATATTATAAATGGTTTCGAAAAATTGATGAATGAGGTTGGAATTAAAATAATTAAAGGCCATGAAGTAAAAAAGATTATCACAAATAAAAAAAGGATTGCTGGTGTTCAATTAGATGATCAAACTATAATAGAAACTAACAATCTTATTTGTAATGCTGATCCACCAGCAGTTTATGAAAAAATGTTAAATGGTAACAATAATAACTCTTTTTTATTTAAATGGAAAAAAAGTCGAATGGAGTATTCAATGGGGCTGTTTGTTTATTATTTTGGTACAAAAAAAAAGTATGAAAGTGTAGAACATCATACAATTAAGTTTGGCAATCAATACAAAGAACATCTTGATGATATATTCAATAATAAAAAATTAAATGATGATATCAGTTATTATCTTCATAGACCATCTGCTACGGATAAATCTATGGCTCCTGAGGGTAAAGATTGTTTTTATGTTTTAGTTCCAGTTCCTAATAATCAGTCAAGAATTGATTGGTCAGTCGAAGGTGAAAAAATGAAAAATTTGGTGATTGATAAGATGGAAAATGATTTGATGGCAAATCTTAGAGAAAACATTATTGAAGATTTTTATTTAACACCGGATTACTTTGAAAAAGATTTAAATACCAAATATGGATCTGGTTTTTCAATACAACCAAAATTTTCACAATCAGCCTATTTTAGATTTCATAATAAATCTGAGATATATGATGGACTATATTTTGTAGGAGCAGGTACCCACCCAGGAGCTGGTGTTCCAGGAGTTCTTTCATCTGCAAAGGTGTTAGATAAGATTTTGTAATGTCTAATAAAAGTTACTTATCTATTTATGCTAAATCATTCAGTTGGGCAGGTTTCTTTTTACCCAAAGAAACATTTAAAAAGTGTTCAGCTTTATATGATTTTTGTAGAATTGCAGATAACATTGCAGATGATAGTGAGCAAATAGAAATTAAAGAAAAAAAATTTTACCAATTTGAAAATGATTTTAACCAAAAAAACTTTGAAAATCCTATTATGAAAAATATGTGGGATCTTATTGATGAGTTCAATATATCTTTAAATATTGTTCAAGATTTATTGATTGGAATTAGATCAGATATTAAAAATCAAGTTAAATTAGACTCAAAAAAAGATCTACTAATTTATTCTTACAGAGTAGCAGGAACTGTTGGAATAATGCTTGCAAAAATTTTAAAAGTGAATAAAAAAAACTCACTTAGGTCAGCAATTGATCTTGGAATTGCAATGCAACTCACTAATATATCAAGGGATGTAATTGAAGATTCGAAAAATAATCGTTTTTACATAAGCAAAAGTTTTGAAGAAATTTCATCAACTATCAATTTGGCTGAAACTTTTTACAAAAATTCATTTTATTCAATTAAAAATATACCTATTAGTTTCCGTTTTTCTATTCTGGTTGCTAGAAGAGTTTATAGAAAAATAGGTCATAAAATCCTTGAAAAAAAAAATTTTGAGAATTATCAAAATTCAGGAAAGATATATGTTTCAAATATAGAAAAGATATTAGAGACTTTTCTTGCAATATTTGACTTAATTAAACTATCATTCAATTATAAAGGAGATCATAAAATACAGCATGATCATGATTTGATTAGTGAAGAAATAAATCTAGATGAAAGAATTTGATTACATTATTATTGGCGGTGGTTGTGCAGGATTATCACTGGCGTATGAACTAGAGTTACACGAAAAATTAAAAGATAAAACTCTAGCAATCATTGAGCCTAGACCAGAATATAAAAAAGATAAAACGTGGTCTTTTTGGAAGGTAATACCTCATAATTTTGATGATTGTATAAAAAAAAGTTGGGCTAATTTTTCAATAAATGTGCCTGGTAAAACCAAACATCTAGAATGTAAAGATTATCTATACCAAAGTGTTGATAGTGGTTTATTTTATAAAAAAATAAATAATAGATTAAAAGAAAATAATAATATTTCTTTCTTTAAAAACATTGAAGAAATTAATACTAGAAATTCATTTATTTTTAACAGTGTTCCAAATATTAAAAAAAATCATCTAAATCTTTGGCAGCATTTTTGTGGTGTAGAAATTGAGACAAAAAATAATTTATTTGATGACCAAATTTTTAATCTTATGGATTTTGATTGTGAACAAAGAGAAAGTGTTCATTTCTTTTACACACTTCCTTACTCAAAAAACAGAGCATTAGTTGAGACGACATGGTTATCTAAAATGAATGATAATTCACAAAAAGACTATGACCAACAAATTAAAAATTACATTGAAAAACATCTTAAAATAAAAGATTACGAAATTACCTATAAAGAAGAAGGCGCAATACCTCTCTTTCATCCATCATACGAAAAAGAAAAAAATAAAATAAATATTGGAACTGCAGGTGGGATGACAAGATTAAGCACCGGTTATACTTTTTTAAACATTCAAGAACATAGCAGGTTTATAAGAGAAAATATTGAAAACATTTCTGAGGCAAACAGGTTTGAAATAAAAAAAAAATATAAATTTTTAGATGATATATTTCTTCGTGTCCTTAATAAACACCCTGAAAAAATGTCTACTATCTTTTTTAATATGTTCGAGACTTCACCAAAGACTGTTATAAAATTTTTATCTAACAAAAGTAATTATTTAGAGGATTTAAGTATAATTTTAAAAATGCCAAAATTAACTTTCATCAAAGCATTATTTTATTAAAATGAATAACAAAATTAAAAAAATTAATCTAAATCACTCTTTTATTTTTTTTTTAACTTGTAATTTTTTTTCATTAATAACTTTTGTAATTAATGATTTTATAGTCTCTCCTTTAATTTGTTTTTTACTAATTTTAAGTATTGGCATTTCTCATGGTTCACTTGATAATCTTAAAGGAAAAAAACTTTTTCAAATATTTGGTTTTAATAATTTTTTTATTTTTTATTTGTTATATATCTTGATAGCTATCACAATAATTATTTTATGGATAATTATCCCAATGTTTTCTCTGATAATTTTCTTATTGGTAGCCTCATATCACTTTGGCAAAGAAGATACTCAATTTTTGATAATTGAAAAATCAAACCTAAATCAAATATTATTTTTAGCAAAAGGTTCCTTAATAATATTGGCACCTATGTATTTCCACTTTGATGAAACAATTGCCATTTTTAAATTATTATTTATTGATAATGAATCTTTCTATAAATTTTTGGATTTTGTAGAAACTAATAAAATTTTATTTTTTGGAATTATTCTAGCAACTTTATCAAATATTGTATTATTCAGCAAAAATTTTGAACTGATAAAATTCACTATTTTTTTAGATTATTTTTCAATTTTAATTATAAACTATTATTTTTCTCCATTAATTGCTTTCACAATCTATTTTTGTTTTTTACATTCAATTAGACACAGTATTACTTTAATGTATGAATTAGATAAAACTGACTTAAATATTGGCTTTAAATTATTTATAAAAAAAGCATTACCTCTAACAATCTTAACTGCTGTTTTTTGTTTATTGGGTCTATATTTCTTAAGTAAATCTTACAGTTTTGACACTTCAATTCTAAAAATTATATTTATAGGTTTGGCGTCTTTAACCTTTCCACATATATTGCTGGAATATCTTTTAGAAAAAAATGAAAAACAAAGAAATTA
>MDSZ01259795.1_pt1 | contig 13506 bp, 10 predicted proteins | sample 811201 | NCBI WGS metagenome assembly MDSZ01 (sample SAMN05326647, study PRJNA326480) | marine metagenome | isolation source: seawater | place: Indian Ocean: North | collected 2010
AGACAACCTACATATTGGAACAGTTGTCGGAAAATTAGATAGTCCAAAACAAGATGTAATGGATATGGTTAATATGATGTTAAATAAAAATATAAAAGCTGAAGGTGTTCGTCTTTTAGATCAAGATTTTGCAAATTTAAATCCTACAGTACCAACTGCATCTGGGGGATTACACCCTGGTACTCTACCTGAAGTACTCTCAATATATAATACCAATCAAATGGCACTTCAAGTTGGAGGTGGTATCCATGGTCATCCAGATGGTACACATTATGGTGCAATAGCCACAGTAGATGCTATTGATGCATGGAAAGAAGGAATTACTTTAGAAGAAAAAGCCCAATCAAGTTCTCCATTAAAGAAGGCGCTAGAGCAATGGGGCTACATTCAACCAGTATAACAAAATTAATAAAAATCATTTAAATCAGATTGAATGCTATTATGAGTTTTATCATTATTGCCTTTTTTAGTATCAATCATCAATATTTTTTCTTGATAAGGTAAATTTGGGTGATTTAATAATTTAATTTTTTTAAATTTTAATGTTTTTATTATTTTCAAATGTATCTTTGCTGCATATTTAAGTGATGCAGGACTAATTGGTTTACCATTTGCATTATGGATTGTTGTATTTTGAGTTACTAATAATGTATATCCATCTACTGCTAATTCTCTTAAAACACCTACGCACCTTTGAATGTCTTCAAATTGTTTAATTAATTCTTTTTTTCTCATAGTATTATGTTCCAATTTAAAAAAACGAGCGTAAATATCAGTAATTATAATTAATTGATTTTTGTTATTACTTTTGATTTCATTTTTCAATCTTCTAATAGTGTTTATCGCTTGTTCAATTTGAAATGGTCTAGCAAGATTAATTCGCTGTAGAACTTCATAATTTTGTATTTTATTTTCAAATGCTATTTCAGATATGAGATGTGGATTGAATGAATTGTTCATATCTATCAAAATTATATTCCATTTATTTTTTATAGCATCAACGATGATCCAATGAATGTCTTGATGTAAGTCTCTTAAATTATTACTTTCAATTAGATGAATGTACCCTCTTTCAAATGTTTGTAAAATATTTCCTATTGATTTTAGAAATTTATCTGGTATGTTTAATGAACTAGGGTTTTTGTCAAACCAATCTTTCGCACTTTGCACAAATATCATCCTCTCTAAAATAAAGTTATTTTTTTAACGTTCATAGACACAGAGTCAAACGAAAGTATTCTTTTCAAAATTCTATTTTTCTGAAAGAAAAAAGATTAAATGTTAGATAAATAATAATGAATGAGGATACTGAATCATGGCAAAAGATCATAAAGTGTATAATGGAGTTGAACTTCATAATGATCAATTTGATGCTATCATTGATCTTGAAAATATGTTAGGCCAAAAAATCCCAGATATAACCAAAAAACCATTAGATCCTTTTGGTTTTACTCATGACTCAAAAAAGAATGTCACAGAAATAAGATTATTTCGCTCTTATTTTAATGAAGATTATAAAATAAAAGAAATCCCCTACACTTTAACAAATTTAGAATATTTGAATACGATCGATTTATCATATAATTCTTTTTCAAATCTCCCAAAATTTATTGAGAAATTTGAGCACTTAGAAAATTTATATCTTGATTATAATCAGTTTGAACAAATTCCAGATAATATAACCAAAATCAATACATTAAAACAAATCAATTTCAATGAAAATAAAATACAAATCATAAATGATAAGATATCAGATTTAGATTCATTAATTTCTTTAAACTTAGCAGGTAACCAAATCAAAAAATTTCCTTACCATCTATCAAAAAACAAAAATTTGAAACGCATTAATTTGAGTAGAAATAAAATTGATAATTTATCTTTAAATATATTTGAAGATTTCAGCCATTTGTATCTAATCGATTTGAGAAATAATAAGTTAGACATCAAACAAATAAATAAATTACAAGTATACTCTAAATTAGCAAATCTTAACAAATTGAATTTTCTAATTTCCGAATTTGTTTCTGAAATTGAAGATCCATTTTCTAAATTAAATCTTGTTAAAAAATTAAAAACAGATCCACATACCAATTATAATAATTTGTCAAGGCATGAAATAGAAATGTTCATTTCAAATTTCAGAAGAGTTTAATTTTTTTGATTATTTCCTATTTTAGAATTAGGTTCAAATCTACCATTAAAAAAATACCCAAAATCATATTTTTCACTCTCTCCCTTATTGTTAAAAAGAATTATTTTAAAATTATCATCCACAAACTCACTCATTACTTGTCTGCAAACTCCACATGGAGCTGTAAATTTATCATCTCTAGTAATAATACCTATTGCTTTAAAATTTAACACCCCCTCAGATATCGCTTTAAAAATTGCAGTTCGCTCTGCACAGACTGTAGGGGTCAAACTTTTGTTTTCTATGTTGCAACCCGAAAATATTTGATCATCTTCTGATAGTAATGCTGCTCCAACTAGAAACCCTGAATATGGCGCATACGCTTTACTCATTGCTTTTTCTGCAAATTCTTTTAACTTTTGTATCATATCCTCTTCCATGGTTCTCAACTTGTTATTTACTAATAATTATGATCATGAAAAAGCTTTGTTGATTAATTCATCTTTTTCATTAAATCTAATTCTTACTTTCTCCAAAATTTCATTTAAATATTTTGAGGTACCTAATTTTAAGTCTGCAGGGTGTAAATTCTCTTCGCTGAAATCTTTTTTTAGCTTTGAACAATCTTCATATATGATTTCACCTCCAAACTTTTCCGGTCTATCGATAATGAATTTTTCTTTTTTCCTCTCCAAATATGGGAATATCACATATTCTACTATTGAAATAATTCCATTATCATTCACTTCACCAATTGGGCAATATGATTTATTTATTTTTTTGATTATCTGTTTTTCCCCATCTAAAACATCAATTTTTGATTTTTCATCAGAAGCGGACATTTTGTCCCCAGTTAAACCAGGTAATAGCGGGTTGAAAACACATGCAGGTTTCTTATATCCTAATTGTGGTAAAATTTCTCGACTTAGCATATAAATCCCTCTTTGGTCAATGCCACCAAAAGCAACATCTGCATTAAGGTGAGGTATATCTAAAGATTGCATAAGGGGATAAAGAAACGATCCTAATTTAGCATCATCCTTTTGTCTAACCACTTCCGCCCCTGCTCTCTTTGATCTATTAAATGTAGTTATCGATGCTAACTTTAATAATTCTAAGGAATAATTTTTTTCTAACTCAAAGTCAGTACCCGTTATAAATTTCAATTTGCTTATATCAACATTTAAACCTTCAAGTAGTCCAATTATTATCTCTTTATAGTACTCAGTTCTAGCTTCCAATAAATCATAAGGTGTTTTCAAATCATCCAATAAAGCATGTAAATTTGCTAAAAGTATTGTAAATTCAAAACCAGCCTCCAAAAAATCGGCTATCTTAGACATTGGTATCAAATAACCGATGTGTATTTTACCAGTGGGTGCAGTTCCCCAATACGCAGTTGGTAGATCCTTTTCTAATATTTCATTTATCTCATCCTTATCAACTATTTCTTGAGTATTTCTTTCAATTAAAAAATAAGATCTTTCTTTATCTATAACCACATTTACTGATTAATGTATAATACTATTAACTTTTTCAAATAATCATCGGTAATATTACTATTTTATGTGATATCTATATTATTTTAGTTTCAATTAACATGTTTTTAATTTCATCTCTCGAAAAATCTTTAGACAATATGGTCCATCTATCAGGACGCATTTCTTTTGCACCTAGTACGGCTTCAATCATTTCATCTTCACTGACATTAATTTGCTCAGCTTTAAATGGCGCACCAATATATTTCAGAGTATTTCTTATCTCTTTCCAATTTCCACCATGCATAAACATTGTAAGTATTGATGCGAGTCCACATTGCTCTCCATGTAATCCATTTCCAGCCTCAAAATGGTCTAACTTATGCGAAATCATATGCTCCGCACCAGATGCAGGTCGAGAACTACCTGCTATACACATCGATATTGACGATGTAATCAACCCCTTCAACACTGTGTAGGTACCATCTTTATGGGATGCCGCTATTTTTTCTTTGGAATTTATTATCGTATCTGCTATTAAATTTGATAAAGTCAAGGCATATTCCGAAACTCTCTCGCCAGTTTGTAAATTTGACAATCTCCAGTCTAAAACTGCTGTTTTATTACTTATAATATCTGAACATCCAGAAAGCATATACCTTTTAGGTGCTAGTGATAAAATATCTACATCACCTATCACTGCTATTGGACTATGAGCTTGGACTGAATGTTTAGAATTTTTACCACTGGTAAGTGAGGAATGAGATGATGCAATCCCGTCATGTGATGCTATTGTTGGAACTGATATGAAGGGTATCTTACTTTCAAAACTTGCGTATTTGGCTATATCGATTTTTGTACCACCTCCAACAGCAATAACAAAATTCGCCTCGAACTCTTTTATTTTTTCAATTACATTATTTCCGACTTTCATAGAAGCCTCCTCAACTATAACTGACTCCACAGGATATTTTTTTTCCATCAATAAGTCTTTTAGTTTATTTCCTGCAACATTCAATGTTTCTCTTCCAGTAATTAAAATACCATTTCCTGCTAAATTTAATCTCTTTAAATTTTCAGGAATATCATGTAATGCACCTGGTCTTACATCAATTAGTCTTGGAAGTTCAATTGCAGGTCTGTCCTCTCGCATAATTTTTTCTCCCCATTATTGTTAACAACCCATTAATAAAATTAGGCTTAATAATTATTCTCATTATATAGCTAAAAAAACTATAACTGAAATTTGTAAGTTAGCTCTTATTATAGAAATTAGATACTAATAATAATTAAAATATATATTTGAACCTTTAAAGGAGTTATAATTTACTAAACAACATATTCAGCATATTAAAAAAAAGATGGCACATCGCAGGTATACATCGTTACAATTTAAAATAACTAATTTTATTCACATATTAGTAAGTAAAATGAAATCCTTTCAGATCATTCTTTTAATCGTAATTTTAAGTTTAGGAAACTTTTCTACCGTGATTGCACAGAGTGATAATACTGAAAAAAATTCATTTATAATAATGTTTGATGAGAGTCATAATCAATATTTTGACTCAAATATGATGAATACTGCATTGAAATCTCTTAACGGTGCCTTTGGAGATGATATTAATATTGAATTAATTATACAAAATAACCAATTCAATTCCACTAATATACAAGGAGTTGATTTAATTATAATTACCAATCCTGGAAAAGATGAAAATAATGAATTACCTGAAATAAGTTCATCAGAAACAGATGCATTAGAGAATTTAATGAATATCGGAGGTAGCGTATTTTACATGTCAAACCCCTTGAGTCATGATCCAAATATAACTGGCCATGCATCCCCCATGAATGATTTGTTATTTGATAAATTTGGTGTTTCAATCGACACCAGCAATGATGGTGATAATACGACAGTAATTATTGATGAATTTAACTATCGAAACAATAATTCATTTATCACACTCAACTCTAAAAATATTAAAGATCAAACAATTGTATCAGAATTAAATAATATCACTATACAAAATGGAGCTGAATTTTTATATTATGGAACTCACATAAAAGAAACATCAGGTTTGGAAGGATCAATATCAGGCAATACTAGTTTGACCGCATATAATTTAGATAAATCATTTAACATTGATTTATTTCAACCATCAAGTGGTGATACTCCAAGATGGATGTATGGTAAAGAATATGACTCAGACGGAGGTAGAGGTATATTAATTGGTTCTTCAATAATGTTCTCCGATTATGCTTTTGATAATGAAAGCTCTTGGTTGGAGCAAGGTAATAATCTTGAATTATTTCAAAATATAGTGGCTTGGCTATTAAACATTACACCATTAAATGAAGACTCATCAATACTTGATGAAAGCTTTGGATCATATTTCCTTGGTTTTAATATACTTAATGCAATAATTTTAGGGGTTGGATTGTTCGCTATTTTTGCATTATTATTTAGCTATCAAAATAAATTAAAATTAAATACTTTAATCCAATTTTCAAAAATGAAGAATGAAACTGGACCAAAAAAACAAAAATCTAAAAATACAGTAAGTAATGTAACAAAAAGTTCCAAAACAGCTCGAAGAAAAAGAATATGATTAAAAAAATTGTATTCCTCTTTGCAAAGCCAAAAGATATGGGTTATTCAACAACTCTCGATTCATATTAGTTATATTTCCATGTCCAGGGTATAATACTGTTTCAGAATTAAGTTCTCTTATCAAATATTTCAATGATTTAGACATATTTTCTGGATTTGAAAAAGGTAAATCCACCCTACCAATTGACCCTTCAAAAATACAATCTCCAACAAATGCAGAATTATTGGATGACAATGGAATATAATCTAAATCAATTTCATTGGGAATTGAAATTAATTTAAAGACAACTGATCCAGGAGAGTGCCCAGGGGTATGCAAAACTTCTATTTCATATTTCCCTAATTTTAAAATTTCATTATTTTTTAACCATATATCTGGTTGTCTAATTTCTATGTTTTTTAATCGATCTAAAAATGGTTCATAACTTTCTTTTTCCCCTTCATGCAAGTAAACATTCGCTCCTTCACAGATTTTTTGAACCTCCCAAGCCCATCCCAAATGATCGAAATGTCCATGAGTGACTAAAACATGTTTAATCTCAATTTCCTTCTTCATTAAATCTTCTGCAATTTTTATTGCTTCATCTCCACCAGGATCTATCATAATTGCATTTTTTGGATCCCCAAATACATAGCAATTTGTATTTAACACTCCAATCACGTGATGTTCCCAAAGATCTTTACTTTTAACATTCTTCACACTAATGACCTCACCTTGTCTCTTAAATCAAGTTAAATTATTTTTTTATAAACATAAGTGCGGTCTTCTACATTTTCAATAATTTCAATTTGATTTTCAATAAAAATATTATTTAAATTATCTTTGTCAACTTCTAATTGATAAACTGGGACAATCAAATAATCATTTCCATCTAAATCTTTCAAGATTTGCTCTAAGTTTTCCATAGTATCAAAAGATGTCTTAGGGTCCACTAAATTGATATAACTTATCTCAGTGCTCATTGATTTGTGCAAATAGGTATATGATCCACTCAAGTACCAATGTCCCAATATTATGACACTATCTACATCATCTTGTTGTCCTACAAATATTAAGGCCTTATTAACATCATCAAAATTTTCTACATATCCTCTGTGGCTATGATAATAAAATGATTGAAAAACAAATAATAAAATAAATAATATTGTTATTACTCTTCTAACTTTTGTTAAACTCAACTTATAATTATATCTGCTTATAGAAGATAGATCAACCATAAATACCAAATCAGATAATAATTTTATTCCTTCCCATATTGCAAATGAAAATAATATTAAAAGAAATACTAAATTTAAAGTATTGAATCTAATTTCTTTGTGACTCGCATCAGTCCAAATATTACTAGAAATTGCCCAAGATAAAATATTTAAACAATATATCCTAATGTAGGATGCCTTAAATCCAGACCTACTTCCATTATAGTCAAAATTTTCAAAGTAATTTAATTTAAAATATCCATTAATAATCATAATAAGAAAAATCACTGTGCTAAGTATACCATATAATAATAAGCCATCTCCCAATACCATTTCCTCAAAGTAATAATATCTGTCACTAACCCCAAATAAATGGCTATAATTTAAATTGAATGTTATCCAATTTATTGGAACTGAAAGTAGTCTTCCATAAAATGCAAAATCAATAATCACTCCTATCAACCAACCACAGACCCCTCTTAAGAAAATTTTAAAATACATTCTAATTTTTAATTTATCAAACATTACTATAAACAACGAAAATACTCCAATTCCAAGATCAATTCTCACATAAGTCACAACACCAACAAATAAAGTCAAAATAACAGTGTCTCTTATGCCTAATTCATTTTTTTCTAATACAATTAATATTCTATATAACCCATAAATAAGCATGGCTAAAAAAAATGTATTTGTAAAAGGTCTTATACTTAACTCAATTAATCTCCAATGAAAAGCTATCAAACTTGCTCCTATTAATCCATAATTTTCATCATTAGTCAAATATTTGATAAATTTGAAAACAGCAGGTATCAAAAGTGTGGAGTTAATTGCTAGTAATATCCTTATAAGTGGTAGAATTTGGTAATGATAGTTTAAATTAATTACTTCTCCAAAATACATTATACTTGCAAATATCATGGGAAATAACCAACTCCTTGCAGCAGCATAACTAGGTATATTTTGATTTTCTGTCATGAATTCTGGAGGTATTTTACCAGAATCGTAAACTATTAAATGAGCCATCTCTAACGATTGAAATATCTCATCAGGGTGATAAATCCCAAATGCCCTTAACGATAAAAATAATCTTATAGTAAATCCTAAAAATGAAATAATAATTAATATCAATCTATTGATATCACTATTGATAAATTTTTTAATTTTTTCCACAACATTCATTTTCTTTATATCTCGATCATCTGCTCATTATTTTATATACTTAATGTCTAACTTATTGTCTCAAAATCAATTTTAAACCCAATAGTGAAATTGAATTTTCATTCAAAAAAATTAGATAGTGATGTTTGAGAAACACTATTCTCATCATCAACTGCCAACGATTCATTTATTCCAATAATTCTATTTTCTTTTCTCGCATTTTCAAAAATATTTTTGGCTATTTGAGAACCAAAACCAGTAAGAATTGCTAAATCATTCATGTTTGAATTGAGAATATCTTTAGAATTTTTAAAACCATTATCAAAAAGGATTCTTGCCCTTACTCTACCAACCCCTCTTATTTTTACAAGATGAATTAATTCTTCCTTTACTCCATAATTTAACCTTATGTTAATTTTATTCAACACTTTTTTATGATCTTTCCATTTGTAAATTTTTGATATTTCTAATGCACAGTAAACTAACCATTTGTATCTCTCAACCAAGTGATGAAGGTCCCCTGATGTAACGCCATACATTTCATTTATTTTTTCTTCGGAAAACTCTTCCAACCACATTTCTATGATCGCTGAAACTTTAATAGTGGAAAAAAACAACTCTCTATTAAATTCACTATATCCATAATCGTAATCAGATAATAGCCAATGATCCCTATATCTTTCCTCTATTTCTATAAGTTTATCTAAATCTTTCTGTCTCATATTATACGTTCTTACATCTGGGGTAAATGCAATAAGTTGCAGGTAAACCATAATTGGTAAATTAACACTTTCACTACTACTCTCTAAACCGCCCTTCAAAACTTTAGCTGATAAAGGATCTAAATATAATTCACTCACTCTTCTCCCAAATCTTGTCACAGAAAATGGTTCATGTTTACTTATTAATTCTGCATCTATAAGTAATTCAAATGTTTTATCTACTCCCTCAGATATTAACACATTACCACTAGTTCCATATTGAAATCCATAAAATGTTAATGATAAAATTTCTAATGCACTTGAATAGTCTTCAACATACTCTGATGCAATGAATGATAATATATGAGATCTTAAGGATGGCTCTGCAGATAGTTTTGAACTAATTTCTTCTGTATCGGATCTGATATATCTATCTAAATATTCCTCAACTTCCATTTTATCTTTTACAACTATCACCGACTCACCATACTTATCATATTTTGGCCTTCCTGCTCTACCAGCCATTTGTTTATACTCTAATACAGGAATAAAGTTATATCCAAAATTACCAGAGTATCGATATAAGGATCGAATTATTACTCTCCTTCCAGGTAAATTTACACCTGCTGCCAACGTAGGTGTTGCACTTATAACTTTAATTATTCTCCTCTTAAATCCCTCTTCTATCAACCTTCTATGTTTTGCAATTAATCCAGCATGATGGAATGCCACTCCTTTCTCTACTGAATTAGCTAATCTCTCTCTTATACTAGTTTTTTCACCAGATGATCTTAATGCCATACTTATTTCCAATAATTTTTCTAAATCAGTATTATCAAGTACTTTTACAATAGATTTTCCAATATCATCTGAAGCTTTCATCGCCGATTTTCTAGTATTATTAAACACCAAAACTTGTCCATCATCTTTCAAAGTTTCATGAATTAAATCAATATAATCAAATTTTTTACCAATTTTATTTAGGTTCCTTTTCTTACCATTTCTCAAGTATATTTCCCCCTCGGACCAAATCATTTCTTCTAAATCAACTGGTCTCCAATTAGAAAATATTAATTCTGCATCTAACCATTTTGTAATCTCATCTGCATTTTTTATTGTTGCGGATAAAGCAATAATTTGACAATTAGGAATATTTCTTTTTACCAATGTTAAGACAACTTCTAAAACTGGCCCTCTCCCACTATCATTAATTAGATGTACTTCATCTGATACTATAACTTTGATATCATTCAACCATTTTGCTTGATGTCTAATAAGAGAGTCAAATTTTTCATTTGTAGCAATAATAATATCTGATTTTCCTAACCAATTTGAATTTTCATCTAAGTCTCCTGTGGAAATAGATATTTTATATCCAAATAAATCTGCATATTCTTTAATCTCATAGTATTTTTCAGATGCCAAAGCTCTCAAAGGAGCTAAATATATCACTTTACTTCCTGGATTATTAATTAAAGCTGAAAACATCGCAAATATTGCGATTAAGGTTTTTCCAGATGCGGTTGGAATCGCTACAACTAAATTTTTTCTCTTTAACAATCCTTTTTTTATAGCTTCTTCTTGAGGTGGATATAAATTAAAAATATTTTGTTCAATTAATTTATTCTTTAACTTACTATCTATATCAATCTCTTCTACTTTCATAAAAATTCTACTCTATGGTTTATTCAGTCTGTCACCTTTAGGATTGTATAACACACCATCTAAAATCATTTGATCAATCATTTCATTAGTATAATTTTCCGGAATATTTTCCATAGTTTTTGCTCTCTGTATCAATTCACTTCTCGAAAATTCTCCGTTACTTTCTCTATATAATTCATCTATGAGGTTCTGTATTATGGCAATTCTATTTCGTTTAGACTGTGTTTGTCCTGAATAAAGTGCATCTATATCTAAAGTACCTGTTTCTGGATCAATCGCAATTTCTTTCAAACTATATTCCATCAGATCTATAGCAAATTGTGCATCCTCTTTAGTAACCTCCTTTTTCAATGATGCTTTTGCTTTAGCCTCGGCTAATCTAATAATTCCTTCAAGTTGTCTTGCTGTTATAGTTACACTTCCCTCTCCATTATTCATATTTCCTCCATATCTATTTCGCATTTGAACATAAAATTCTCTTATTTTTTCACTCGCTTCGCTTGATATGATGGGTTTAAAATTATTATTTGCAAATTTAATATATTTTTTCAGTTTTTCTTCATCCATTAATCTATTTTGAGGGGCATCTTCAATATTTTCTATATGTTGTTGTAATATATGTTCAGCTAAAATTGAATCCTTTTCTTCATTCGGCCTATCTTTTAAAATAAATACAAGATCAAATCTCGATAAAATTGCAGGGGTTAAATTAACATTCTCACTAAATGATCTTTGATCCTCATAACGCCCATATCTTGGATTTGCAGCAGCTAAAACTCCCGTTCTAGCATTTAAAGTAGCAAAGATACCTGCCTTAGCAACGCTTACAGTTTGCTGTTCCATGGCCTCATGTATGGCGGATCTATCATTTTCACTCATTTTATCAAATTCATCAATTAAACAAATTCCTCTATCTGCTAAAACCATCGCTCCCGCTTCAAGTGTGATCTCTCCAGTATCACTATCTCTTACTATTGCTGCTGTTAAACCTGCCGCAGAAGAACCTTTACCAGATGTGAATAAACCTCTTGGAGCTATTGATTGGACATATTTTAATAATTGACTTTTTGCTACTCCGGGATCTCCAACAAGCAATACATTTGGTTGCCCCCTTGTGGAAAATCCTTCTTCTTTCTTATCTACTCCACCAAATAACATCAATAAGGCTGCCTGTTTTATTTCCCTCAAACCATGAATTTGTGGAGCAACAGAAGATACTAATGATGTAAAAAAATTAGGATCTCTAGCCATCTCAATAAATTCTTCTCTCTCTTCTTCACTCAGTTCATCAATTTCGTCATCTTTTGTTAATGACTCAATAAAATTTACTTCAACCCACGAGTCATACGTTAATAAATCTCCTTTTTTCGCATTTTTCGGTTTAAATCTAATAATGCCTCCAATCTTTACTCTATCTCCAGGTCTAACTGAATTTACTATATCTTCTTTTAATTGACATGGAATTGATTTTGGTGAAGCTCCTGCTGGTAGATCTTCAGGTCTTTCTTGCAAAGTTATAAATTGCCAATCAACCATTTTAGATTTTTCAGGTTTAAAGTACATTTTTCTATTTCCACATACATCACATTCACTCGGTTCCATATAATATCCATCTTCCAAAGTGATATCTCTCGAGTGAATTGGATCAATTTCACATTCAAAAAATGCTTTATCAACAATTGATTTAATTTCAGTCGCTCTTATAATCATTCCCTCTAACCAATATATTTTTTGATTTTGTACATCCATCGCTCTTATATCTCTGATCTCGGTCTCTTCAGGTATTCCATCAAATCTGACAAAAAATTTATTCTCAGAATTCTTTCTATGAAAATCAGGGTCTTCTACTTTAATAGTTTCTTTTAAAATTCTGCCACCAATGTTTATCATTCTTCTAGGTTCATTCATAAGCGTGTCTGCCAATTCAGACTCCACTGAAATTCCATCCATTTGTATTAAGTCGTCATACTGAATAACTAAAGATCTTTGATTTTCAATTATCATCTGATTGATCTTATTAACGTATTTAAAATCACCATTTTCATCTTGAAAATCTCTAAAAAAGGTTTCATATGCTTTTTCAGTTTCTGTCTCAGACATCGCCATAATTTAATTATTCCTCCAATGTTTGTGACTCTTCAAAAAATGATAATTCATCTTCTCCCATTACATCCCATCCTTTATTTGGATTGTCATTAATTTTGGAATTATCATTATAATTAGAGTTGATATTCATGTTCCCTACTTGCTGATACCAATTTATGTATATATCTCTCATTCGTTTCATCAATTTTTTCTCATATTTTGTAATATCTTTTATTTCAATATTATATGGCTTAGCTATTTCCATCAAAATCTTACGAATTCTCAATCTATAAATCAAACGAATATTCCCCTGATAGGCCATTGACAATCTCAAACTAGTTGTATTCTCTTTTTGGTTTAAAATTTCAATTTCTTTCTTCAAAAAATAATAAAACATATCATCAATTTTAGCTAGTTGATTTTCAAATTTTATCTCATGATCAATTATATCATTAATTTGTCCTTTACTCAAAA
>MDSZ01043140.1_pt1 | contig 13505 bp, 11 predicted proteins | sample 811201 | NCBI WGS metagenome assembly MDSZ01 (sample SAMN05326647, study PRJNA326480) | marine metagenome | isolation source: seawater | place: Indian Ocean: North | collected 2010
ACCTTGTGGTCCTTGTGCTCCGTCAGCTCCGTCATTACCAGCAGGGCCAGCAGGGCCAGCAGGGCCAGCAGGACCTTGAGCACCAGCAGGGCCAGCAGGGCCTTGAGGACCTCCAGCAGGACCAGCAGGACCTTGAGCACCAGCTGGACCTTGAGCTCCAACAGGACCTTGAGCACCAGCAGGGCCAGCAGGACCTTGAGCTCCATCAGCTCCAGCAGGACCAGCAGGACCACTTGCTCCAGTAGGGCCAGCAGGGCCTTGAATACCTTGAGGACCAGGAACTCCATTAGAAGATTTGTATGCATAAAGAGCATAAGGAACACTCATCAATTGCGATGAGCCCATCTCTTCACCATCTATATTTACAGAAAGGAAATAAGCTGCATTTCCCCACTCAATTGCAGAAAAATCATCAGTTGTAGCTCCTCTACCTATTATAATTGATGCAAGACCATATTCATTGGTAACGACCGAATGTGATTCAGTATATTTCACATTTTGACGTTGATCTATTATTTTAAAAACAAATAACATACCAGTGTTAGATCTAATATTACCATCAGAATCCCTTACAATAGTTTGATAATTAAAGCCATAAGGAACTTGGGTATAAACAAAAAAATGCAGTGTAAGTAAATACACTAAAAAAATAAAACGTCTCATAATAATTTATTTGGGTTGAATAATATTAATACTAATTTAAGAATATACTTATAACTTAAAGAAATTAATAAAAACAATTATGAATGTGATAATTCGAGATTTACCTTATAAGTAAAGTTGAAATAGTGGAGTCGGCGGGATTCGAACCCGCGTCCAGCTATGGAAATAATATTCCGTCTACATGCTTAGATAATTTTTAATTTTCGAATTAGAGCAGGAAAATATCAACCAACATCTAACCTTATCTACTAGATTTCCTAAATAGATTCGTAGAATCATCTAAATAGTAGATCTTTTTATGACATCATAAAAATTAGTCAAAGATCGTAAACTAATAATGATGTGGCTATTCAAGTTCTTAGAACTTAAACTGCCATAGCGTATTCGTGTGTACGTTCGCCGTTTAAAAGTAATAGTATTTGATTTCGGATGTTTACTATATCACCCGACATGCAAAAATAAAATTTGTCATACTGTCAATTCCAGACGACCCCAAAAAAACAAAGAACAAAATCTAGCTCAAAGATAAAATATTATTTAATTTACAAGTATGGATAACTATGTTGTTTCTGCAAGAAAATATAGACCGACTAGCTTTGATGATGTTATTGGTCAAGACCACGTAACTACTACTCTAAAAAATGCAATTCAAAACAAAAAAGTTGCTCAATCATTACTTTTTTGTGGTCCAAGAGGAGTAGGAAAGACAACCTGTGCAAGAATTGTTGCTAAAATGGTTAATAATCTTGAATGGGATGATCCGTTAAAAAATAATAATGACTTAAATATCTATGAACTAGATGCCGCATCAAATAACTCAGTTGATGATATAAGAAATTTAATTGAACAAGTTCGTTATGCCCCTCAGTCTGGAAAATTTAAAGTTTACATTATTGATGAAGTACATATGCTTTCGAATGCTGCATTCAATGCTTTTCTAAAAACCCTTGAAGAACCTCCATCCTATGCCATTTTTATTCTTGCTACAACAGAAAAAAATAAAGTTATTCCAACAATTCTGTCTAGATGTCAAATTCATGATTTCAATAGAATTGAGATTGAAGATATCAAAAATAGACTTAAAAAAATTTCTGAACTAGAGGGTGTATCAGCAGAAGATGATGCTTTACATATCATTGCACAAAAATCTGATGGAGCTTTAAGAGACGCATTATCTATTTTAGATCTTATGATAACTTATTCCACTGAAAAAAAAATAACCTATGAAAATGTAATCCAGAATCTAAACATCTTAGATTATGATTATTTTTTTAAGATTACTAATTTTATATTAAAGAATGATTCATCTTCATGTTTTTTAATCTTAGATGAAATTTTGAAGTTAGGTTTTGAAAGCAAACATTTTATTACTGGATTAGCTGAACATTTTAGGAATTTACTTTTATGTAAGGATGAAAGTGTATCAAAATTAATTGAGGTTTCTGATGGAATTCAGGCAAAATATAGTAAACAATCTGAACAGATTTCTAATGAAATTATCTTCAATGCCTTAGATATTCTTAATTCATTTGATATTAATTATAACTTATCTAGTAATAAAAGACTCCATGCTGAAATTGTAATCGCAAAACTTTGTAGGGCAAAAAAAAAAAACCAAGTAGTATCTAAAGATACTCCAGAAGAAAAAGTTAAAAACTCTGAAAATAAAAAAGAAGATAATAATAATAGCACTCAAAATAAAAAAGAGGATACTCCTGATAAAAGTGAAATTAATGTTAATGCAGCCCATCCAAAAAAAACTATTGCTAAGAGCTCACCTGATTTAAATTCTATCTTAAATGAAGAAGTAAAAGATAAAGGTGAAGAAGTAAAAGATAAAGGTGAAAAAATAAATTCTAGTGGAAATGAGAAAAATCAAAATCTTGATAAGAAAAGTTTGAAAAGTTTTCTTGATGAATATATAAAAATAAAAAATATATCAAACTCTAAATTATCTGTTCTAAATAAAGAGTTTACAATAGATAAAAATGAAATCAGTATTAAACTCGGAAGTGATCTTGAAAATGAAATATTTGAAGATCTTAAAAATGATTTATTGCTAAAAATTAAGGGCCATTTTAAAAATCAAGAAATCAAGTTCAAAATATCAATTGATAAAAAGAAAAAATTAAAAAAACTTTACACTGGAAAAGAAAAATTTGAATTTCTAATGAAGAATAATAAGGAAATAAAAAATCTAAAGAATCAATTTAATTTAGATTACGAATTTTAAACTTCCCATCCCTTTCTATAATCTCTAGTTACATATTTATTTGCATCTTCATAGTTAGTGATTTTCATCGCATCACCATCCCATAATAACTTCTTTCTCCCTGGAAAAGCATTGCCCAAACCAGATTTTTTTTCCATATAACTTCTTATTGCAATATTCCCCATTAATACTGTTTCAGTCATTGGGCCAGAATAATCAAATGATGATGTTAAAGCTTTGTGCTCAGAACTATTAAATCCTGCCTTGCACGCAGCCACCCAGGTTGAATGATGTCCATATTCGTTTGTTTGATTAGATGTATCAAACTCAACTACTTCCTCCCCTTTCCTATATAACTTAGGAGTAAATCCATAAACACCTGTCGTGATTATTCCTTTTGACCCTATCATCATCACACCATTTGAACTATCAGGAGTTCCTAAGGAATCGTTTGCAGGAATTAAGTCTGGATGAGGAGGTCTTATGCCACCATCTAACCATCTCATCTTAAGAGGAATTTTATTTTTGTCAGTAGCTGCGAAATCTAAAGTCACAGAAGAAGATGGAGGACAACCTTCAGGTATATATTCTGGAGTCCACATTTTAATGAATACTTGGCCAGCACTACATTCTACTGCTTTAGGATAGTGTAAACCTAAAACCCTAAATGGAACATCAATTAAATGACAGCCCATATCTCCCAAAGCACCAGTTCCATATGCCCACCATCCTCTCCAATTAAATGGATGATATGCATCTGTATAATCTATTTTTGGAGCTGGACCTAACCATAAATCCCAATTTAATCCTTCAGGTACTGGAGATCCACTTGATTTAGGAACAGGTATTCCTTGAGGCCAGACGGGTCTATTTGTCCAAACAAAAACTTCATCTACTTCGCCAATTAAACCTTTATTAAACCATTCTTGAGCTTGTATCATTCCAGTATTAGATGCCCCCTGATTACCCATTTGAGAAACAATTTTATTTTCTCTAGCTTTTTCAGTTAACATTCTTGCTTCTCTTATGTTATGAGTTAATGGTTTTTGTACATAGACATGAATACCTAAATCCATTGCAGCGAGAGCCTGAATTGCATGTACATGATCTGGTGAGGAAATTGTAACAGCATCTATATTTTTTTCTTTATCAAACATCTCTCTAAAATCTTGATAAAATTTTGCTTTGGGAAATCTTTCTCTAGACTTTTGACTTATTTTACCCATATCAACATCACATAATGCTACAACATTTTCCTTTCCTTCATCTGAAGCATACCACAAATCAGAGGTTCCTTTACCTCCTACCCCAATGCCAGCAATATTTAATCTATCACTTGGAGGTAAATATTCTTTTCCACCTAAAACAAACCTGGGTACAATAAAAAAACTTCCAGCCGATAAGGCACTTTTTTTGATAAAATCTCTTCTTGGATTTGATTTTTTTATTTTTTTCATAATTTATATCAATTGAAATTATTTATAAGAAATCTAATTTTTTTTATTATAACATAATTTAAATATTTTTTTTTTAACTTAACATTATTAGTAAATAAATCCTTTAAGGTGAACAATATTAAACTATCTATAATGATGTTTCTCCAATATTTTATTTGGGGGGCTTGGTATGTTACTGCTGCAACATACATGTCAAAAATATTGAACTCTTCTGGTGCTGAAATTGGAAATACCTATAGTGCCTTTGCTTTTGCAGCTATAATTTCTCCTTTTTTTGTTGGAGCTATTGCAGATAGATACTTTTCTGCACAAAAAGCAATGGGGGCATTACATTTAATAGGAGGATTGCTTTTATTGTATGCAACTCAAGTTTCCTCATCGTTTCTTTTTTTGTTAACTGTACTATTTTATTCATTAATGTATATGCCTACAGTTGCACTTTCAAATAATATTGTTTTTGCTAATGTCAGTGATACTGGAAAAGTTTTTCCAATAATTAGATTTTTTGGAACTTTTGGATGGATCATTGCAGGTTTAGTAATTGGTTCCAATATTATATTAGGACAAAAATTTGGGTTGGGATTAGAAGCTAATAATAGTACATTACCTTATACATTTTATATTGCATCTGGAGCTTCTATATTACTTGGAATTTTTTCTTTTACTCTACCAGATGTGCCGCCAAAAGGAAAAACAGATAGTTCAAGTTTTGGTCTTGAAGCACTAGTACTTCTAAAAGATAAATCATATTTAATTTTTTTTATATCTGCTGTTTTAATTTGTATTCCGTTATCATTCTATTATTCATTTGCAAATGTTTTTCTTAATGACATAGGAATGGAGGGAGCCGCTGGTAAAATGATTCTTGGTCAGGTATCAGAGGCCATATTCATATTATCTATCCCATTACTTTATTACAGATTGGGAGTAAAAAATATTCTTATAATAGGAATAGCTGCATGGGCATTAAGATTTTTCTTTTTTTCAAATGGTGATATGAGTGATGATTACTATTGGATGTTGATGGCGGGAATTGTTCTTCATGGAATTTGTTATGACTTTTTCTTTGTAACAGGATATATGTATACAGAAAATAAAGCAGGAGAAAAAATTAAAAATGCAGCTCAAGGATTATTTACGGTTGCAACATATGGAATTGGAATGACTATAGGTTCTTGGTTTTCTGGAATAATAACTGATAGTTATACTGTTGATGGAATAAAAAATTGGGCAGAAATATGGATGATTCCAGCTTATATTTCTGGAGCTGTTTTACTATTTTTAATGATATTTTTTAAAGAAAAAAAATAAAGAATTATGCAAAAAATTTCGATGTTAGGATCAGGTTTTATTGGTAGATTCTATACAGATTCATTACATGGTTATAGGAATAAAGATCGAGTCATTTCAATTTATTCCAGAAGAGAAGAAAGCGCAAAAAAATTTGCTAAAGATTATAAGGTTCCACACTGGACAACAAATATGGAAGAATCTATTTCTCATAAAGATGTAGATGTCGTATGTATATCTTTACCTAATAATTTACATGAAGAGGCCGTTCACTTATGTTGTAAACATAAAAAATCTGTTATTTGCACTAAACCTTTAGGAAGAAATGCTGATGAAGCAAAAAGAATGGTTGAAGCTGTTGAAAAAGCAGGAATTTTTGCAGGATATCTTGAAGACCTTTGCTATACACCGAAATTCTTAAAGGGTTTAGAAAGTGTAAAATCGGGAAGCTTAGGAAAAATAATTTGGGCAAAATCAAGAGAAACTCATCCTGGACCCCATAGCGAATGGTTTTGGGATAAAGAATTGGCTGGTGGAGGTTGTATCCTAGATTTAGGTTGTCACTGTATTGAAATAGCAAGAAGTTATATAGGTAAAGACATTAAACCAATAGAAGTTATGTGTTGGGGAGATACACAAGTAAAACCTATTGATGCCGAAGATCATGCTATTGGTTTAGTTAAATATGAAAATGGTGCCATCGGTCAATTTGAAGTAAGTTGGACGTTTAGAGGTGGAATGGATTTAAGAGATGAAGTTATGGGAACAGAAGGAACAATATGGGTAAATTCATTTCTTCGTACTGGTTTTGAAATGTTTACAACAGGGAAAGGGAGTGATTATGTCGCAGAAAAAGCTGAATCTGATTCTGGTTGGTTATTCCCAGTCGGTGATGAGCTAAATGAACTTGGGTATAATCATATGTTTGCTGATATGTTTGACAGTCTTGAAAAAAACAAAACCCCAAGAGAAACATTTTATGATGGTTATATTGTAAATGCAATCATTGATGCATCATACAAATCCATTAAAAGTAAAAAATGGGAACCAATAAAACTAGATTTATGGAGAGGCAAAAAAGGAGTTGAAAAAATAAACACGTTACAAGATTATGATCAAAACTATTATTTGGTAAAAGAAGAGACAACCCATTATGGAGATAAAAAACTACTATTAAAAAGTAAAAAAGATGGGAAAATAATTGAAAAGATTATAAAATAACTTTTTTTTAAAACCATATACTATTTCTCAAAATAATTTTCTTATTTAATGGCAATTGATTGTTTTGAATATTATTTAATTTCTTAAGACTCGAAAGGCGAATTCCAAATTTTTGAGAAACGTTCCAAAGCGTATCATCATCGCGAGGATTATACGTGAAAACTCTAGCTCTTTTCCTTTTTCTCTTTAAATAATAAATATTTCCATTTTCTATTTTTTGATTATCATCCATATCATTATATTTTTTTAAATTCTCAATAGAAATATTAAAAATTCTAGAAATACTATTAAAGGAATCTAATGAATCAGCAATTATAGCTGGAAGACCATTTAAATAAATTATAGCCAAATTGGCTATTGATATTATATTTTTATCAAATTCTGATTCTTTTTCATTATATAAAACTGTATTTTCAGATACTGCATCGATCTTAATATTTTGAAAAGCTAAAATATTTTTTTGATTAATTGGAACAATTACAAAATAGTTTTTATCATCAGGAATTTGTTTTGATTTTACCCATTTGTTATAAGAAACTAATCTATCATAATCAATATCAAATTCATCTGAAATACTTTTTATTGATCTATTATTATAACTTGAATATTCTTTAAGAATAATATTTTTAGAGTTTTTATGATTAAGTTCTTCTTGAAAAGCAACCTTATGAGCAATGAACTTTTTGATATACCAATGAGTTTTTTTATCAATTTTCATCCTTTTTGCACCATACATTTTTTCGTCTACTATTGAGCGCGCACCTGTCAAACCAGTCATATAAGATAAAAGAGAGTAAATCCAATTATCAAAATAAAAGTTATTTTCTTTCAAATATGAACATGCTGCTCGGGTTGAAGAGATAATATTTAACCTTTCATCAACAAACTTATTTATTTGAAGGCCATGCGATTTTGCAGTTTCCGATTTGAACTGCCAGAAGCCAACCGCATTAGAACTTGACTCAGCATCAGAAATTAAAGAACTTTCTTGAATAGAAAGGTATTTGAAGTCATCAGGTATATTTTCTTCTTTTAAGATTTTTTCAATTATTGGAAAGTAAATCGATACTCTATCTAGTATAAGCAATAAATATTTTCTATTTAAATGTAGTGCATCAACTTCATTTTGAATTTCTTTTCTTGCATCATCATTTATTTCTATTTTCATATTATCTAGAAAAAATGAAGATGGAACTTGAGGAGTAGCGTAATCTTTACTCTGAGAATTTAAATTCTTAATAAAAAAAAATAAAATAAAAAATAAAAAAATATACTTCTTCATTTTTTTTGAATTAAAGTGATTCCGTCTCTAATAGGAAGAATTACTTTTCTTATTCTATTATCTTTAGAAATTTTCTTATTGAAATTATCAATAATTTTGGTCAACTTATCTTTTTTTTCGTTTAAAATTTTTCCGCTCCATAAAACATTGTCTACTATAATAAATCCACCTTTTGATAATTTTGGAAAAACAAGATCAAAATATTTTGAATAATTCTCTTTATCTGCATCTATAAAAACTAAATCAAAAGTTTCCTTTAGTTTAGATATAATAGTAACTGCATCGCCTATTAAATAATTAATTTTATCAAAACTTTTAGATTTTTTAAAAAAAAACTTAACCTTTTCAGAAATTTCATCATTCTTATCAATAGTAATTATTTTCCCTTCTTTTTTTTTAAGTCCTTCTAATAAACAAATAGCTGAATAGCCAGTATATGTGCCTATTTCTAATATTGTTTTTGGGTTAATCATTCTTGAAATAAAACTTAATATTCTTCCTTGTAAATGGCCAGATAACATTCGAGGATTTATCACATTTAAATGAGTATATCTATTAATTTCTTCTAGCAATTCTGTTTCAGAATCAGAATGAGATTCAACATAAGACTGAAGATTATTATCAATAAAATGCATTCTATTATTAGTTTTAATTTCTTTCAAAATTATATACTTATTAGATTAAAAACATTAATTTAGGATTAAAGATTAATGAAATATTAATGAAATATCCACCTATAGATAAAAGATTATTTATTAAAAACAGAAAAGACTTTGTTGATAAAATGAAGCCCAATTCTGTTGCAATATTTTTATCAAATGATATTATGCCAACTAACGCAGATGGTACCATGCCGTTTGTTCAAAATACTAATCTTTTATATTTATCTGGTATTGATCAAGAAGACTCAATATTAATTATTGCACCTGATTTTCATGATGAAAAGTACAGAGAAATTTTGTTCATGAAAGAAACGAATGAATTAATTTCTATTTGGGAAGGAAATAAATTAACTAAAAAAGAGTGTACTAATTTATCAGGTATAAAAACAGTTCACTGGAACAATAAATTTGAGAGTATATTAGAAAAAATTTTATCAAAATGTTCAAATATTTATTTTGAAAAAAATGAACACCCAAGGTCTGTAAATAGAGTTGAAACGAATCAAGAAAAGTTTTTTAAATATTTCTCAAAAAAATATAAAAATCATAAATTTTTAAAATCCTATCCGATTTTAAGTAATCAAAGAATGATTAAGAATCAAATTGAAATTGATTTAATAAGAAAAGCATGTAAGATAACAGAAAAAGGTTTTAGAAGAATTTTAAATTTTGTTAAACCAAACGTATGGGAATATGAAATAGAAGCAGAGTATATTCATGAGTTTATAAAAAATAAATCGAAAGGTTTTGCATATGAACCTATAATTGCTGCTGGAATCAATGCATGTTGTTTGCATTATAATATCAATAATTCTATATGTAAGGATAATGAAATGATTCTAATGGATGTGGCAGCAGAATTTGCCAATTATAAGTCTGATATGACAAGAACAATTCCAATTAATGGAAAATTTTCTTCTAAACAACTAAAAATATATAATGCAGTATTAAATGTTAAAAATGAGGCAACTAAAATATTAAGGCCTGGAATATCAATAAATCAATATCACATAGAAATACAAAAAATAATGGAAAGTGAACTAATCAATATCGGTTTATTAAATAAAAATGAAGTTCGAAAACAAGATAAAAAAAATCCACTTTCATTAAAATACTTTATGCACGGAACCTCACATCATTTAGGGCTAGATGTACACGATGTTGGAAATTTCGATTGTGAAATAGAGATTGGGAATGTATTTACAGTTGAACCTGGTATATATATTAAAGAGGAAAACCTTGGTATTAGATTAGAAGATGATATTCTTGTGGGAGAAAATGAAAATATTAATTTAATGAACGAAATACCAATTTTACCAGAGGAAATTGAAGAATTAATGAATAAATAATTATTGGGTATATTTTATCCAATCGAAATTCTAATAAAACTTTCAATAGTCAAATCAGAAGAAAAAGACGAAAGATAATTTTTAATAGTTACAGAATTATCTTTCACAAATTGTTGATTTAACAGTGTATTATCTTTAAAAAACTTCTGAAGCTTTCCTTGCGCAATTTTTTCAACAATTTGCTCAGGTTTACCTTCTTTAAGAGCTTGTTCTTTCCCTATTTCGATTTCTTTTTCAATAATTGATTTATCAACACCATCACTATCTAATGCTATTGGATTCATAGAAGCAATTTGCATTGCAATATCTTTACCAATAGATGTATAATCTAAATTATGAACATTTTTTAAGGAAACTAAAACACCTAATTTGTTTCCAGCATGAATGTAAGGAACTATTTTTTCTCCTGAAAGAACTTTATAGTCTGATATTTCAATTTTTTCACCAATTTTTCCAACTAAATCAACAATACTTTGTTCAACTGATAGTCCATTTAATTCAAAAGATAAAATTTGATCTAAAGAAGTTGCATCCTTATCTCTTGAAATATCAATAATGGCATTAGATAAATTTAAAAAATCTTCATTTTTTGCAACAAAGTCAGTTTCACAAGTAAAAGAAAGTATAAATCCTTTTGAATTTTCATCATTTAATCTATACACCACTACCCCTTCAGAAGTTTTTCTATCAGATCTAGATGCTGATACTTTTTGACCTTTTTTTCTTAAAATATCAATTGCTTTATCAAAATCACCATTGGATTCAACTAAAGCTTTTTTGCAATCCATCATTCCAGAACCAGTTTTCTGTCTTAGTTCATTAACCTGTTTAGCAGTAATATTTGTAGACATAATTAAATTGATTAAAAAAAATTAAGATTTTTTAGATTTAAGAGTTTCTTTTTTTTCTTTCATAGCTTGCTCTGTTGCTTCCTTTTCTTTTAAGGCAGCCTCCTTTTCTTCTTTAATTCGAATTTCTTCTTTTAACTTTTCTCTTTCATCTAATCCCTCCTGAATACCTTTAGCAACATAGTCCAATAAAAAAGAAATGGAATTGAATGAGTCATCATTCGCTGGTATAGGAAAATCAACTAGATTAGGATTCGAATTCGTATCAACCAAACCATAAATTGGAAGATTAAGTTTTTTGGCTTCATTCAATGCAATTTCTTCAAATTTTATATCTACAATAAATATAGCAGCAGGAATTCTTGTTAACGAAGTAATCCCTCCTAAAACTTTTTCTAACTTGGCTTTATCTCTTGAAATCGTAAGTTTTTCCTTTTTCCTAAAATCTGATTCAAAAGTTTCACTATTCATTTGATTTTCTAATGAAGAAAGTTTTTTCAATGATTTTCTAATTGTTGAAAAATTAGTTAACATCCCTCCAAGCCATCTTTCTGTTACAAATGGCATGTTCAACTGTTTTGCAATCTTTGATACGTAGTCTTTTGCTTGTTTTTTAGTTGCAACAAACATAACTTTTCTACCAGATTTAACAATATTTTTCAAAGAAGAAACAGCAGTAAAAGCACAATCAATAGTTCTATTCAAATCAATCAAATGAATTCCATTCTGCTCCATAAAAATATATTCTGCCATTTTAGGATTCCACTTTCTTGTGAGATGCCCAAAATGAACTCCAGCTTTTAATAACTCTTTATGATTAAGTTTATCCATCTTATATAATTATCTTTTTACCCACTGGAATGCTCTCCTTGCTTTTCTTCTTCCATATTTTTTCCTCTCAACCATTCTAGGGTCTCTAGTTAATAAACCTTGTTTTTTTAAAGTAGGTTTGCATTCAGGGTCATTTTTTACAAATGCTCTCGCAATTGCTAACCTGATTGCCTCAGCTTGACCTTTCAAACCACCACCAAAAACTTTTATTTTGAAATCAAAGTCATTAGATATACTAATTAAATCATGGGGTTGTTTAACAATTAATTGTAACAATTTTGAAACAAAATATTTTTCAAATTTTTTATCATTAATAGTTATCTGACCTTTACCTCCAGCCTTCATATAAGCTCTTGCTACTGATGTCTTTCTTCTTCCTATTGAATTGATATACTCTACCATATTATAATTTAATTTCTTTTGGTTTTTGTCCATCATGAGGATGGTCAGTACCCTCATATACAAATAAATTGTTAAATAACTTTCTTCCTAATCTATTTTTTGGAAGCATGCCTCTAACTGCTTTTTCAATGATAAATTTTGATGATTTATCTTCTTTTAACTTCAATGGAGTAGTTTCTCTTTGACCTCCTGGGTATCCCGTGTGTCTAATATATTTTTTTTCTTTCCATTTTTTTCCAGTCAATTTAATTTTATCTGAATTAATTACTATAACGTAATCTCCACAATCAAAATTCGGTGTAAAATAGGAATTATTCTTACCTCTAAGAATTTTAGCTACTTCAGATGATAACCTACCTAATACCTTATTGTCTGCATCCACTACAAACCAAGACTTTTGTAATGTCTTTATATCTACTGACTTTGTTTTAAAACTATTTGAATCCAATTATCTATTTTTAAAATGTGAGCAAAAATAGATTTATTAATAATTAAAAACAACAGTATAAATAAAATAATTATAAAACTGTTAATTTAATGTTTTAGCGATCTTTTGTCTTTTTTTAATCTTCTTAGGAAGTAATTTTAAGTTAAAAGAAAATGTGGAGCCAAAATTAACTTTACTTTTTAATTTAATTTTTGTTTTATGGCCTTCTATAATATGTTTTGATATAGCTAAACCTAGTCCTGTACCTCCCCTTTCTTTAGATCTACTTTTTTCAACTCTATAAAATCTTTCAAAAACTCTTTTTCTATGGTTTTTAGCTATTCCTTTTCCTTGATCATTTACTTCAATTGTAGCAACTTTTTTTCTTTTCTTAATCAATACAGTTACTGAAGTACCTTGATCTGAATACTTAATAGCATTAGTTACTAAATTTTTAAGAACTTGATAAATTCTATAATAATCTGCAACTACCAAAATTTTTCCAGAATCGTTTAAATTTTCATTTATTAAAGTAATTTTATTTTTTGAGGCTCTAGGTTCAAGCTGCTCTATTGTCTCATTTATTAGTTCATTTATACAAAAAGTTTCTTTTTTCATTCTTATTTCTCCACTCTCCATTTGAGAAATCGTTAAAAGGTCTCTTACAAGGAGATCAAGATAATCAAGGCTTTTAGCAGCTTTTCTTAAAAACTTTGTTCTTACTCTTTCATCTTCAATAGCTCCATCTATAAGGGTATGAATAAACCCTTGAGCAGAAAAAATAGGAGTTTTAAGCTCATGAGAAACATCTTGCAAAAAATCTCTCCTAAATTCTTCTAAACGTTTTAATTCATCAATTTC
>MDSZ01136773.1_pt1 | contig 13505 bp, 11 predicted proteins | sample 811201 | NCBI WGS metagenome assembly MDSZ01 (sample SAMN05326647, study PRJNA326480) | marine metagenome | isolation source: seawater | place: Indian Ocean: North | collected 2010
CGGTCGAGATCTTTTTAGCCTCAGTTTTTATACCGGCCGAGATTTTTTAGATAAGTCACGTGAACTTGATTTTAGTGGATTCGGCGGAGGCCGTACAAGAGGTGGTACTGAATTTGAGACTCGTGTTGACGAAAACGTGTCAGATTGGGGGAATATTGGCGCCAGTTTCAAATGGGGTCACCAATGGGATCTTATGTACACAAACCTTCTTTTTTCTGGTTCACAGTTCAACAGCATTTTTGAAAGAAACTTATCTGTAAATGGAACAAATGTTGGTGGAGGAAATTCAGAGGGTGGCGCAAGAGGATTTGGCGCGTTTGCCCAAAATGAATACAATACAGTTAATGATCATGCCATACATTTAGATAATCGTTTGCCAATAGGGAATAACAATGATGTTGAATTTGGATTATTATTGAATTCAATTAATACAGATTACAAAGCAAATGTAAGAGATTCAATTTCAATAATGGATATATCTTCAACGTCTGATATCGGGGCACTCTATATTCAAGACAATTGGAAAATAACTGAAAAATTAGATTTTACTTTGGGATGGCGTTCAACCTATTTTTCCCAGACAGATAAGTTTTATTATGCGCCGCGTATTTCTTTTGGGTTGAATCTTTTCTCCAATTTGAGACTGAAGGGAGCTTGGGGACATTACTATCAGTTTATCAATTCAATAACAAATGAGAATGTTCTACAGGGGAGTAAAGAGTTTTGGCTTTCATCAAATGAAAATCTATTACCGGGTTTTGCTGAGCATTCCCTTTTAGGTATATCCTTTGATACAGATAATTACCTTTTTGAAGCTGAAGGGTATTACAAAGAACTCGAGAATTTGGTTGAATTCTCCCGGAGATTTAAAGATAATGCTGACTATAATAATTACTTTTTCTTTGGCGAAGGTACGGCCAAAGGATTAGAGTTTTTGGCCCAGAAAAAACGGGGCAAAATGACCGGTTGGGTAAGTTATACATTGGGGCAAGTCATAAATACATTTCCCAATCTAAATGATGGTGAACCTTTTTATGCAAATCATGATCGAAACCATGAATTGAAACTGGTTGGATCGTATAAACTTGGAAAAGATTGGACCTTATCATCAACATATATGTTCGCATCCGGAAACCCATATACTGCACCTATGAACCAATACTCTCTAACTATGTTGAATGATCAAAGCTTGGGATATATTCATGTGGGTGAGAAAAATGGTTTTAGGCTCCCAGAATACAACAGGCTCGATGTTAGTATATCCAGAAAATGGGAAAGCGATTACGGGGTTCTCGAAGGAGGCATATCTCTTTATAATATGCTCAACAATAAAAATATCAGTTATCGGGATTATGACTTGGATGTCACGCCAATCATCGCTTCTGACGTTAACATGCTTGGGTTTACACCCACAATCTTTGTGAATTTTAAATTAAGGTAAAAATGAAATATTTTTTAAATATTGTGTTCGCGTTCTTGATCCTGATTTACGCGAATGGGTGCACTGAATCATCACCGCTTATTTCAGACAAAGATCTAGTGGTTGTCTGGGGATTTGTTTATGCAAATGAACCCATTACCGATATTAAGCTCACAGGAACATTGCCGCTGGACGCAGATTCTTTATCGGAATTTCCACCTATCAATAACGCTGAGGTAGCTGTCATTGTAAATGGGGATCGTTTTGAATGTGCATTGGCATCAGGGGATAGCGGCTTTTATCAATATTTGGCCAATGACTTGAGTATTAAAACAGGCGATCAAACTAGCATTGAGATCGAGTGGCAAGGTCAAAGTATTAAAGGTGAGAGTACAGTTCCACAGCCACCGACCGGTTTGGGATTAAATTCAAATGTCATGGAAATCCCTAATTTCAGTGATAGAGAAAGTTTGTGGGCGTGGCGCCAATCTGAAAGCCGGGAGGTTGTTGTCACCTGGGAAAAAGAATTAGAAGATGATTGGTTTTATGTGGTTTTGAAAAATATTGAACAAAACCCAATTCCCATTGAAATGAATTCAAGATTTAATGAACGTAGAAGACAAATAATTTTTCCGCCTATACAGGATACGTCATATAGAATAAGACTGCCATTGATTGAGTTTCTAGGACTCCATGAAATACGGGTTTATCGTGTAAATCGTGAATATGTAGATTTATATGAATCGAGAGAACAGGATACGCGAGATTTAAATGAACCGTTAACCAATATTGAAGGCGGGCTGGGTGTGTTTTCTGCCTTCAATTCCTCAGAAATAAATATGACGGTTACACAAAAATGACCTAAAATTATTTAACTATGTCTCTTCTTCTTTCATCCCGACCGTCCCCCCGTCGGATTAAGTTGGCGGTTGAGTTTTTAGGATGAGAAGCATAATGGGGAAACTACCTCTCTGGAGGTAAACTAAGGAGAGATCGCGGTATAGTGTCAATCAAGAGGGTCTAGAAACAAAAACCCCATGAATGTGGAACTGTTTTATAGAAATGAAGGTATGAAAATGTAAGTGTTATATTTTCTCTTTAATATGATGATTAGAATCTTTTGTATAGTGGGGCTATTACTTTTAATTCCATTAATAGCAATGCAATTAACGAATGAAGTAAACTGGTCTTTTTTTGATTTTATAATTATGGGGGGAATGCTCACAATAACTGGTTTATTGATTGGAATAATACATAAAAAGGTTAAAAATTCTAAAAATAGACTAATACTTATAGTAACTATCGTAATGATATTTTTTCTTATTTGGGCTGAACTTGCAGTGGGACTATTTGGAACTCCATTTGCAGGTGATTGAATATCTACCAATTGGGTTATGAGCCCAACCTAAAAACAAGAAATTATATTACGATGTGAGTGCTTCTTTTCTCTTACTTTTAGTTACTTTATAAGCCGTAACCATTTCTCCACCATCTTCATTATTGCGCCAACTTTTATATCCATTAAATGCCCACCAGTGATGAAGAGTGCTGAATTAAATACTAAACTAAATATTGTTTCTAAAATCATCATTTTGCAGAAATCTTTTCAATTGCAGTAATTGTGAACTTCGTCTTTTTACCCTGGATTTCAAGCGTAAAATTTTCATCAATCTTTTTCCCAACTATGGCTCGGCCAAAAGGTGAATGGTAGGTTGCAATCATGGGATAAAGATCCAACTCAAATTCGATGGGACCTAATAGGTAATATTCTTCGGCCTCATCTTTGCCCTCTTCACGGATTGTAACCTTATTGCCAAATCCTACCTTGTCGGTTTCAATGTCGCTATTCTCGATGATCTGGAATGGCGTATGGGACTGCATCAATTGTTTCTTATATACTATTAAACTCTGCTCCTCCCTGGCAGCGTGGTATTCCGCATTTTCCTTAAGATCTCCATGACTTGCTGCATCTCTAATCTTTTCTGAAGTTTCTCTCTTTAATTTATCAAGAGACTCCATTTCCTCTATCAATGCGCGGTGTGTATCCCGCAAAATCAAAGTCGCCATAGTGACATTATTCTCCTATTATTGATTGGGTTAAATAAATTGTTTGAGGGTATACTCCCAAATTATTGCTGGATGTGCCCTGCCCCAGTAGTTTGTACCACTTAGTAATTTACGGGTTACGAGCCCGACCTAAATACCAAAAATTATATCAGAATGAGTGTCGGTCTTATACATAGCACCGTACCCCCGTCATTTACCTCGTTGAGATTGGAAAAGTGGATGACCGATATGAGTCCGGAAAACCTGATAAAAAATCTAATAAACATTAAGCGGTCTCATTTCAGGGTTGTTGTTTTACGAATAGTCCAGCCCGAATCCGCTCAATTTCTTTTTGCATCCCTCGTATAGGTCCAAGTATTTCTGCGTCGGCTGCACCGTTTCCATATCGTAGCATTCATCGAATCGTTTGCCGAGAGGCGCGTCGGATATCCGCGATTCGTACAGGTTCAGGAGTTGCTTCACTATATCGTTGGCTTGAGTCCGTGTCACACCCTGCCGAGCTGCAAGATGTCCTGCTTCCGCTCCCATGCGCGCCTCCATTCCGGTTGCCCGTTCCGGATAACGATTGCTTGCCACGGCCACCAGATTCAAATCGCCGCCCGACACCGTGGATGCCAGGACGTTGGCCACGATCTCATAGACCACCATCTCGGTACATGGTCCGGCGGCGGCGAAAGGACTGATCGTAACCAGGAGATGGGTATTGCGGCTCAAAGCCTGTGTAGCGATGCTGATCAGCCACAGAAGCTCCCGTGAGGTATTGCAGAAGTGGTGGATGTGCAGTGGAAAGCAGCAGTGCCACTGCGCCTCAAACGCAAGCAACCCCAGGAAATGGTGCGCCACAAGCACCACGGCCGTCGATTCCGGTCCGCCGGCATATCCACCCATCAAAGGTCCGTACAGCCCGTACTTGTTGTGCCCGCTATGCCGGAGAAACGCGACCTTTTTCACACGTTCATAGTCCATCTTCAACTCGGATATAGCAGCGATGGCCAGTCCGTCATTCGGCAGCACGCCGAAGTCAGCCTGAACCGCAGCGAGGATGGCATCGGTCTGTTCAGCATTGGAAACCAGATTATGGATGCCCATCCCGGGCCGTCCGGCTGCCTGTGCCGCTTCCCGCAGCTTAATTACGTTCCAGATAGCGGCCTCTACCTCCTGAGGGGTCCCCGACTTAATGGGGCGACCATGAACGGTTTGGCTGAAAGCGCTTGAAAAAGTGTCGGCCAGGGGTTCCTGTGCGAAACTTTGTACCATAGGAACAAACCGCTCTTCGGCTACCGGCGCACCGACGGGCGTGCATAGACAAAACGGCGGCCGGGTGTCCTCGATACTCCGGCAGGCCATCACCGCCAGATCCTTTCCCTGTCCGTAGGTCACGGTGGTCGGGGCATGTTTCAGCGCCATTTCCACCTCCTTGCGGGTAAATTTCAAAACACGACCCGTATCCCGGCAGAACATGCCCAGCTCTAAAAACAGATCGAGACCTGCCTGGTACACCCGATCCACCAGATCCTCATCGGAAGGAACTACCTGCTCCGGATCATACCGGATATCATACCGCTCGACGATCTCGCTGGAGGTCTGCGCCACTTTCCAGTCAAATTCCTCTTCTTTCACCAGCGTCCCGCTTTCGCTGCGTCCGATCACATCCCAGAAACTTATCATGAAACCTCACCTCCCCGCTTTTCCTGCATCAGGCTTCTGGCAACTTCTACGGCTTTTGTCGCGTTTTCACCATAGCCGTCAGCGCCGATCTCTGCCGCCCACTCGGCTGTCACCGGTGCGCCGCCGATCATGACCCGGTATTTCTCCCGCAGCCCCAGTTCACTCAGAAGATTGATAAGGTCAGGTTGATAGGTCATGGTGGTGGTCAACAGCGAGGAGGCGCCAATGATATCAGCGCCCAACTCCTCCGCCTGCTCCACAAACCGGCGGACAGGTACGTCATAACCCAGATCGTGGACCGTAAAACCGTCCGCCTGCAGCATAATTTTTACGATATTCTTACCGATTTCATGCACGTCACCCTGGATGGTTCCCAGGATGATGGTGCCCTGGCTTCCGTGCCCCGGACGCTCCAAAAGAGAGGGTCTGAGTATCTCCATGGCAGCGGTCACAGCGTTTGCCGAAAGCATTACCTCGGCCAGAAAGCATTCCAGAACAGCGAACCTGTCACCGACGACGTGCATCCCCTTTGTATACCCCTCCTGAATAGCCTGGACAGGATCTACACCCTCGTCCAGGGCGACCCGGGCAAGGGCTGCGCACTGCTCTTTATCTCCTTTTATCGTGGCTTCCGCCATCTGTTCAAAGAGATTCATCTTTGTGTTTACCTCCGGGCGAGGTTTCCGAATAGACTCTTAATACAGAAACGCCACGCCCATGGCGGCTATCTCATCCTTCACCTTATTGAACATATCCAGATACCAGGACATAGGGCGCGAAACACGTACGTCATAACACTCTTGGAACGGCTTGCCCTTAGGCGCGTCAGCGATCCGGTCTTCGTATTTTTCCAACATTTTCAGGGTGATATCGTTTGCCTGACCCCGGGACATTCCCTGCTGAGCCGCGGCGTGTCCCACCTCACATGCCAGACGTGCTTCCAGCGGCGTGGCATAGTTACGATATTTGTTATGTGCTACAGCGGCTTCCCAAAGGTGTCCGCCGGACACGGTACTGGCAAGCCCGTGGGCTGCCGCCTCCCACAACACCATTTCGGTTCCGGAGCCGGCATTCAGGAAGCCGTTAGATGTGGACAGAATGTCACTATTGCGGCTCACGGCCTGTTGCGTCACACTCACCAGCCACAGCATCTCCCGCCCGCTATTGGAGGTAAAGTGCAGATGGAACGGGAAACTCTGCTGGAAATTCGCCTGATAGATGGTCAGTCCAGCCAGGTGATAGGCCGTTTCCAGAATGGCCGTGCCTTCGGCGCGGCCGGCGTAGCCGCCGTAAATCGATCCGCTCAGACAACCGATGAAGCACCCGAACTGCATGCAGTGGACGACCTTATTCAGCAGTTTATTGTCGATCTTCATCTCGGTCAGCGCGCCGATAAGCCGCCCGTCAGTGTATCGCACCCCCCACTCGTCATTACTTACCGCGATCTGGCCTGTGTCGGACTGGGCCGTACCCACAGCCACCAGGAACATACCCGGCTTCCCTGCCAGTCTGACCGCCTGCCGCAATCCCATAGCATGTTCTACTACCCCGGCCATCTCGCTCGGCGCGCCTGACTTGATTTTAAGCCCCATACTTTCCTCCAGGATCGGCGCACATACGCCATCGGCCAGCGGCTCCTGGATGTAGGCAATGGACATCGGTAGAAAAATTTCTTCATCACAGGTGATGTCAGGACTGAAAATACAGAACGGCGGCGCAACGGCCTCCGGCACACGACTTTTCCATAGACGAGCATCTTTCCCCGCGCCGACGATGTAGCGACCGGGAGTGTGATACAGCGCCTCCTGCAGTTCTGAGGCGTCCACCAGAATCCGGCGGTGGGTATCCACGTTGAGTACCCCTACCTCCAAAAAAAACTCTGTCGCCGCCTGCCAGATACGGTCGGCCAAGTCATCATCCGCCGGAACGGGCATGTCGGAATTATAGACAATGTCGTACTTCTCGATCACCTCCTGCATTTTGGGCATGAAAATCTCATAGGTGAATTCATCGTCTTCACAGAATGGTCCGGTGTTCGCCCGTTCTACGATTTCCCACATCTTATACGGTAGCATCGTTTGTCCTTTTCTCTGCCATCACACGCTCCAGTATGTCAACCGTCACGCCTGCATTCTCGCCCCAGCTATCGGCGCCGCATTCCGTCACCCATGCTTGCGTTACCGGCGCCCCGCCGACGATCACATGGTACTTCTCGCGAATCCCCTTCTCCTCAAGGATCTTGACAATGTCCTGCTGCCCAGGCATCGTCGTGGTCATCAGCGAGGACACACCGATGATATCGGCATTCACTTCCTCGGCTTTGCGCACAAAATCCAGAGCGTTGACGTCGAATCCCAGATCATATACCTCGAAACCCTGGGCCTTGAGCAGGCAGACCACCACGTTCTTGCCGATCTCATGCACATCGCCAGCGATCGTTCCAATAACCATCGTGCCCTTTTTCTGGACGGACACGGCCAATTTCTGAAGCTCCGGCTCCAGTATTTCCATCACCGCCTGCATGGCCCGTGCGGACAGCATCAGTTCCGGAAGAAAAATTTCCATACGAGCGAACCGTTCCCCAATCTCGCGCATCCCGACAGTCAACGCTTCGATGATCTCCTCCACATCAGTGCCTGTCTGAACTATTTGCTTAGCAGAGGTTGCAGCCTCGCCTGCTTTTCCGTCCTGTACAACCTCAACCAGTGATCGTATTGATATCATTTTTGCAGTAACCCCTTGTAAAATTTGAAAGGCCATATATCACTGATCTGGATTTCTAACAGTTCTCTCTTTCCCATAATCATTTTCTTTCTGTTAATAAAATTAATCTACCATTTATACCTTAATTAAGAAAAAATTTATGTGGGTGCTTCTTTCATCCCGACCGTCCCCCTGTCATTTCCAGGTTGAGATTGGGAAAGTGGTTGAGAAACCTGATGTGAAAACATAATGGAGAAACTATCTCTATCAAGCCAAACTAAGGAGAGATAGCGGTAAAGTCAATCAGGAGAATTTAGAAACAAAAAAGCCCCCGTGAGGAGGCTCAATTGCTTATTATTCTAATAAGAATTAATTATTCATTTCCGGAGGTGCTAAGATCAGGCCGAAACTTAACAATTTGTCTCATCCTAGATCGTATGACTTTCTGATAAATCTTATTCAAACGCTCTGCTTCAGCTTTCCCTAAGACTTTTTGCATTGCTGCCCCAGCTCCTAGCCCTGCGCCCGCGCTGCCACTTATATCTTCCATTTTTTTCATTGGGTAAGCCCAGATCCAAGTGTCCGGGTTTTCTCCACTTACAACTTTATATATTTCATGTGATACATTACTTTTATTTGTTGTTTTTACCTTTTTCATTGCTTGCAAAAACTCTAAATATTCCGAATTGGTCCCAGGAACCGTGTAATTGTAAGATATGTGTGCCATTTCCCATGGCGCTGGATTATGGCTTACTTCAGACAGATAGACCCAGAAATCAATCGAATTATTATTATTATCAGTATATGGTAAAATAAATTTGTTATAATGATCAATATCAGCCTGGCTTCTTACCCTATCATCAAATGCTTTCCAAGTGTGTGGACCAGAAAACCCCATTAACGATCCAGCATTCGGGCCACTTATCACATCAAAATGATATTCCGGCCAAGAACCTTTAGCATGGAATTTTGCTACATGATCTGCCAATCCTTTTTCCAATTGTATTAATTTGCCATCTTTAGGTGTCATATACCAAGTACGCCATACAGTCTGGTTATTATCTTGGGCGCCTACAACACAAAGTGAAACAATATATATAAAAGCTAATATTGACTTTCTCATAATTAACTCCTTTGATTATTACTATTAAAGTACAAACAAAAAAAATCATAAGGGGATTATTTGAGAGGGGGATTATTTGAGCCAGAGGCGTTTCAATTAGATTTTAATTAATCTTTTGTGAATTCTTGAACAGAGCAACTCGCTTCGTTCCAATAATTTCCAGCTGCTTCACAAGTTGATTGGTCATTTCCCATGTACCTACTAGTAAGCCAGTCTCATCTTCATCTTTTGTAATGTTCAATTTAAAACTGAAAAAGGTAGCTGATTTTTAAGAAGAATCCATCCATTTGACGCGCCATAGACTTAAAACGGAATCGGTTTGGTTCTGTTAACGATGATCCATAACCAAAGAAAACTAAAGTGCCGGGCATTGGTCGATAAGAGAAAAGAAAATCAGCTTCAATGTTATTGCTTGTTTCGCTGAGAGCGGGGATGTACTGACCATCTGAATCCTTGAAGTAGATAGGTAGTTCAGTACGTGAATTGTCTCTCAGGTTATCTCTAAATTTTGCTGTATACTGCACTACTCCTCTTAAAAATATCGTTGGTGTGATCTGATACTCTATTTTTACCCTGGGCGTTCGGCTTTCGGATACCAATGATCCATCGGATGATCGGTAATTCTGTTGTTGATTATAACGTAATGACATTCGAATTTGATCTGTGGGGTTCCATTTAATTTTAGATTCAACAAGATAAATGTTACCAGGCGCCCACTCTTCATAATTGGGATCTCGACCAAATCCATACTTTAATGTTGCTGATATGCGATCCAACTGGGGCGTGCTCAATTCCAACATAATACCATAATTGGCCAATTCTGGCGTCCCTTGGTAAGGCACATACCCAGATAACGTTTTAATATAATAATTGGTGAAAAAATTTTCAGGATAACCAAATTTTTCAATCCAAGTAAAGTTGGTTAGCCGCCATCCACCACGAAATTGTAGGGCAAAAGAAGGATAAAGCCTCCGATCATCTGGGTGACTTCCATTCATGAATCCATTGTAATCCCAATTTCCCATTACTCGTAAAGACAAGCTGAGTTTTTCTATAAAGGTGCCGGTCTTTCCATAAAAACGCCGAGTAGGACCGGTTGAAACTGTCACATAATCTCCTCTCTCGATAAATCCAACTGCCGGGTTAAAGTCACTGTGGTAACCTTTAAATGAAAATGAACTGGACCATTTTCGACTACTTGCATTGGCTGCTATATCCCACATAGGAGCGAAAGCCCCATTCACCTCTTTATCATTGGTTTGACTAAAACCGCCTTGAGCACGAAATGTATAAGTATCTTTAGCTACAAACCTTCCGTCCACAGCAAATACTCGATTAGACCAATTATCATGGGTTTTGTTAGTAAAAACTAAACCGATGTGGTTTTGATCAGAAAGATCTCGTTTCAATCGCAGTGCATTAACATAAGAAGGATCCATTTTCGAAAGTGATGGGCCGCTATTATCCGCTGCCGATATAAATCCTATGGTGTTGGCGCCAAATTTTCCTGCGATTTTTCCTGCGGCAACAGGATTGAAAATTCGGCGTGTATAAATCAGCCGGGTTGGCGTTTGAAAACGTTCAATCCCATCCAGAAAAAAGGGACGTTTTTCAGGAAAAAATAGTGCGCGGCGGGGGTCATAATTTATTTGAGCTACATCAGCTTCAATTTGCGAGAAATCCGGATTCACGGTCGCATTAATTCCTACATTTGAAGACCACCCATAGCGTACATTAAACCCAACAGGATCCGTCATCTCAGAATCAAAGTTTTTATAATCTGCTGGTCGTGCAATTGAACCTCTTATCTCTGGGTTGATCTCAAAAACCCTATCTCTCCTGATCCCTGAAATATTGACCAATTTGCCTGTTTGCGCAAGAAAAGAGGCAACCCCAAGTTGCGTGTTAAACAAAGTTGATCGGTAATTGGAGTGCTGTACATGACGGAGAACATTAAAACCCCAATTTTGTGTATCCGCACGCTGGTAGCGAAGGCTTTTAAATGGTATTTTAATTTCCACAGTAAAGCCCTCTTCAGTTAGTACTCCTTTTGAACTAAATATATAATCGGGGTTAGGGTCTAACCTGAATGTCAGCGATGAATTTCGTCCCACTGATGGATGATCCATAATAGTCCCATCACTCTGTTGTCCCAGTGGGTTTACGGCAAAAGCGAATGCGGATCGTTTATCATCATATGTATCAAGAATAAGGATGAGATAATCATCATTTTCAAGATTATCCCGGTCTGCTAAAGTGGAGCGAACTTCCCCATGAATTTCTTGTGCAACAATACCAATATATAGAGCTGTTGGGCTATACCAGATACGTATTTCTGTATCATCTTCTGCTGGCCGCCCATCTACAGGCAGATAACTTGTAAAGCCAGACCGAGAGATAGCTTTAGACCATTCAATTTCATCTAGAGATCCATCGATGTTAATTATGCTCTCATCTAATTTAGGCGGTTCGATATCCATAGAATCATTGCTATGAGATTCCTGACCGAATAGTATTAGAAAACTGCTTATGATATAGAAAAAGATTTTTCGCACTGATTTACTGATTCTGAATTAGATAGTTACTTAGGGATTTTGTTTAAGATATTAATCATTAGAGGACAAAATAAAAAAAGTAAATAAAAGTCAGAGGGAATTAATTTGGTCATGTCTTCGATGACCAGGGAGGAAAAAAGGTATTTTATTAATGCAAGGTGGAGATTATTTACTAAAAATAGATTTTATATTCTCATCTACGCTATCCCGGGTGAGAAAAATATACATTTCTTCAAGTTGATTTATAAATCCAATTGTACATAAAAGAGGGAATAATCTTTTTGCAATATCCGGATATAATATTGCGGTAACCATGAAAAAGAATAAAGATGCAGCAAATGTTTTTCCGCCAATAGTATGAAAGGTTGGTATTTTACCAAATTTCATCTTACCCAATATCATTTTCAGAAAAAATAGCCCAAGCAAGATATAAACCAGGCTCCACCATTCTCCCACTACGGCACTTTCGAAGCGATAAAGCCAAAGGGCTATCAACGGATAAAAAACTGTATCAGCCATGGTATCAAGTTCGGCGCCGAGTCTCGATGTCTGGTTTAAGTACCGGGCTAATGTCCCATCCAGTTTATCCGTGACACCAATCAGGATGAACATGATGAGAAATACTTTCCGCGCCAACATTTCATCTCCGATTAAAAAACAAGGAATCAACATAGCTGGAATTAATACCAGCCGACTGACACTTAAAATATTGGGGATTGTTTTTAAATCATTAAAATTAAATTTAACCTTATTTCCCATATTTAAAGATACGTCCAAGATTTATAAATAATGACACATTTATGGCAGGGAGTATAAAAGCCGTGCTTGTGATTCAAATCGTTGCATCATTTCAGCAATCTGTTTTTCATCATCAATAAAAATGCCGATAAAACTTTTATGGTCTGTCGCGTATTCTCCCATAAAATTCCAGATACCTTTTTCGATTGGTTCTGTGGGTGAAAAGGTTTTGAGCGGTTCAGGACCATTTTCCCCGGTAAAAGGGCGCAACATTGAAATGGTATTTACTGTTCCGTCATTTTTAAACCAACTTTCGTCAGTCTTTTCCCCATTACCCATGTCAACTTTGGTTCTACCGATTATCCAACCCAGTGGATAATTTGCCATATTCACATGATCCGCAGGTTTATGATATCCTGTAGCTGTATCCAGAACACTGGCGGCAGTGCTATAAGAAAAATAATAGACATTTGGATCAATTGTTAGATTATCGTTTAACACCATTGCCCCTTGGATGCTCGAATCCCATGCGACGCTATTTTTAGTATTCCATGCGGGATGATTTTTGAATCTTGACAAATACTCACTTATTGATTCGTTTTCCTTTTTTGAAATATCCCATTGTTTCAGATTAAAATCAAAATATTTAGAACTAATCAAATCAGCTAGAGGCAGGAGATTATCTGTAAACGGGACCAAATTAACAACAATATTGGAGAGAGTAGCCCCATTGTGGGGCGAGGACATTGTAGTGATAGATGAAACCCATCCGGAAAGCTCTTCACTGAGAAGCAGACTTTCCTCGGGTAATCCAGTTGAATCTTTTGCTACGGTATTAGTTAACAAATGTAGAAGCATTCGACTGGTCATTCCGCCAAAACTATAGCCTAGTATATGAACCGGATGATTTTCATCCCACTCGGGATATAATCCTGGATAAATAATTCCTTTCGGTTTTTGAACAATACTATATTTTTCTGCATGGGCTTGACCATAATCCAATTGTCCTCCCTTTACTTGGTAAAAAGTTTCAACAGCGCAATCATAACTTGATGAAATGGGACCTAATGAAACGGAATATACTTCATAGCCTTTATCTCGGAGGTATTTTTCAATATTATTTTGACCGCCCCAATAATTGTAGTCTCCTAATTCTTCTTTTCCCCACCCCAGAAATCCATGGATCAAAATGATGGGGTATTTATTTGCGCCATATAGTGTAGAAAAATAA
>MDSZ01257754.1_pt1 | contig 13504 bp, 16 predicted proteins | sample 811201 | NCBI WGS metagenome assembly MDSZ01 (sample SAMN05326647, study PRJNA326480) | marine metagenome | isolation source: seawater | place: Indian Ocean: North | collected 2010
AACTGTTACTCATAATTTGATAAATATACATGAATAATATAATTTTGTATCAGACAAATGAACACATTTTTCATAATTTTTTTAGGTATACCAGCCATAGAAATATTTTTTTTAATCAAAATTGGAGGAAAAATTGGAGCATTAAACACAATCTCACTCATATTTCTTACAGCAATAGTAGGTATTTATTATGCAAGATTACAAGGGTTAAAAACTCTTAGATCTGGAGTAACAAGTCTGTATCAAAATAAAGCTCCAATTTATGAAATTATTTCAGGTGCTTCGATAGCTGTAGCTGCAATACTACTAATTATACCTGGTTTTTTTACTGACACTATTGGTTTTTTATTATTAATACCCTTCAGTAGAAATATTTTATTCAAAATAACGTTAAAGAATAAAAATATGGATAAAAAAAAAGAAGAAGAAAAGATCATTGATGGAGAAATAATTAATAAAGATAAAGATGAGTTATAAAATTATAGGTAAGTATATAAAAGATTTAGATTTTCACATTCCTAACCCGAAAGTTTTTTTTTCTCTTTCAAAAGATATTTCGAGTTATAAAATAAATATCGATATAAAAAGCAACCAGATTAAACAAAATATTATTGAAGTACTTACATCTCTTAATTTAAAACCAACAAAAGAAAATAGTGATAAAATTAATACCAAGATAGTGCTAGCAACTTTAATAGAGATGAAGAATCAAAATATTGAAAAAATAGAAATTGAGAGAATTGTTCTTGTAGATGTTCCTACTCAAATTTATGGTGATATTAGAAAAATATTTATAAATCTATTTGAAAGTTCAGGGTTTAAAGATATAAAAATTAATGAAAAAGTTGATTTTAACAAGCTTTATGAGATGAGAAAAAATCAATAATGATTTTTCTTTAACTCTTTTTTTAAAAATTCTTTATGTAGATTAATCTCTAACTCTGAAATTTCTAAAACTTTTCTATTATAATTGTTTTTATTTGTAACATTATTATCTTCTTTTATATCGGATAAATTAAATTTTGGCTCTTTAACATCTAAAAGATTTATATAAACTTCTCTTAATAATTCACAATCAAGTAATGCATTATGTTTTGTTCTCTTAGATAGATCTATATTAAATTTTTTACATAAGGAGTCTAAAGAATTAGAAGTCCCAGGAAATTTATTTCTAGCTACTGAAAGAGAGTCAATAACTAAATTTTTATCTAATAGTTCTTTTTTAATTGCCCCGAGTTCTCCATTTAAAAAACTTAGATCAAAAGCAGCATTATGTATGATTATTTTTTTTCCTTTAACGAATTGAAGAAATTCATCAGCCACTTTCTCGAAAGTATCTTTGTCGCTTAAAAATTCAGATGAAAAACCGTGCACTTTAAATGCTTCTTCGGGAATGGTTCTTTTTGGATTAATGAATTTATGAAAAACTTTTCCTGTAGCCACCAAATCTTTAGTTTCAATACATGCTATTTCTACAATTTTATGGCCTTCTTTGAAAGATAGTCCAGTTGTTTCGGTATCTAAAAATATTTCACTCATATTTTTTTAATATTCTTATCAAATTTTTTTTTAAAACTGTAATACTTTTTTCATTCGTAATTATATGATCACAAAATTTTATTTTTTTTTCATCTTTAAGTTGTTTGTTATTTAAGATATTAAATAATTTTTTGTTTCCACCTTTTAAAATAAAACGTTTGAGCCTTAGGCTTTTCTTTGACTTTAAAAAGAAGATAACATCAAAATTCTTCATTAATTTACTCTCTATTAAAAGTGGTATCTCTAAAAAAATTAATTTTTTTTTTTTATTTTTCTTTAAAAACTTTGTCATCTCCTTTCTCACTAAAGGATGAATTAAATGCTCAAGCTTTTTTATGTTAGACTTGTCTTTTAAGATTTTGCCTTTTAATATTGCTTTAATATTTTTAGCAGTTTTAATTTTAAATTTTTTTCGAATAAGTTTATTAAAAAATTTTTTTGAATATAGTTTTTTTACAACTTGATCGGCACTGAATAAAGGTCCTTTGCCTAAAGATAAAATTTTACTTGCAGTTGTTTTCCCAGAGGCTAACGAACCTGTAATTCCTATTTTTTTCATTTTAGTTTTGATAATAATAATTCTAAAAGTTTATGATCAATTTCTGGATTTATTTTATTCCAAAGATAAAAAGCTTTTTGTCCTTGATATATAAACATCTCTAAACCATTAAAAACCTTTATGTTCTTATCTTTTAGATATTTTAACGTTTTAGTTTCTAACGGGTTATAAATTGTATCTATGTAAATTAAATTTGGTTTATTTGTCTCAAAATCAAAATCAAAATCTTCTTCATTTTTTAGTCCTAGACTTGTAGCGTTTACTATTATATCAAAATTTTTAATTTCTGTTTTCATCACATTCCATTCAATTATATTTAGATTCTTGAATTTCTTTTTTAAAAAGATGCACTTTTCTAGTGTTCTGTTGGTTATAGAGATATCATTCACACCAGATTTTTGTAGAGAAAGTATGACAGAAGGTGAAACGCCGCCTGCTCCAATTACAAGTGCTTTTTTATTTTGAGCATTATCTACCTCTTTTAAATAAGCAGCTTGAAGACCAAATACATCGGTATTTTCACCCACGATTGTATTTTGATCATTTAAATAAACTGTATTAACAGAACTAGTTTTTTCTGCATCGTTAACAAGAACATCAACAAATGGAACTATTTTCTGCTTATATGGTAAAGTAATATTTATTCCACAAATTGATTTATTTTTTATCTTTTCAATTATTTCAGCTAGCTGGCTGTCTTTAATATCAATAATTGAATATTCAGCATCAATATCATATTTCTTAAACCAATAATTATGTAATGTTGGTGACAATGAGTGTTTTATGGGGTTGCCAATTATGCCGAATTTTTTAGTCATTATTTTTGTATTGTTTAATGTAATTTATAATACTTTTTATGGGTAAACCCATTATTGAATTATGGTCACCCTTGATATAGTCAAATAAATTCACTCCTTCTGCTTCAATTTGATAGACACCATAAGCTAACAATGTTTTTGTATCAATTTTTCCTAAATAGTCTTTAAGTTGTGTTTCAGTCAAATTTTTCATTTTTAGTTCAGAAGAGTCTGAATGATTCCAAACCATAGCTCCATTTTTAGAAATACACACTGAACTTATTAAATGATGAACAGTGTTGTTTAGTTTCTTAAGAATTAACAAAGCTTCGTCTCTAGAACGCGGCTTATTTATTAATTGATCTTGTAGTGAAATTACACTGTCTGCTCCAATTACAAGGCTGTCAGGATTTTTACTACTTACTTTGATGGACTTTATCTCTGCTAGATTTTTAGATATTATTAAAGGATCTGCTCCTTCAGCTAAAAGAGATTGTTTCACTTCATCTTCATCAACCTGCGAGGCGATTACTTGGCAGTCAATTTTAAAATTATTTAAAATTTTTTTTCTTACACCGCTTTTTGAAGCTAAAATTATTTTCATTTATGTTTTTTTATTTCTATTATTTTTAAAATTGATGCAGCAGTTTCTTCAACGGATCTTCGTGTAACATCAATAATTGGCCAGTTATTTTTTTTAAATAGGTTTTTGGAATCTGCTACTTCTTTTTTTATAAACTCTAAATCAGTATAATCTTTTATTCTGTGATCATTCATTATCGCTACTCTATTTCTCCTAATATCAGCTAATCGCTCTGGGTCTGCTACTAAGCCAATAATACATACCTTTTTGTTAAGTTCTAAATTTTTTGGAATCTTTTGCTCAGGTATCAATGGAATATTAATTGTTTTAAAACCTCTATTAGCCAAATATATTGATGTTGGAGTTTTACTAGTTCTACTTACACCTAACAAAACTATATCTGCATTATTTATGTCATCAACTTTTTTTCCATCGTCGTGGGACATAGTAAACTGAATGGCTTCAATTCTTTTGTAATAATCGTCATCTAAAACATGTTGTGCGCTTGGTTTGTGTATTGCTTTTTGGTTTAATAGCTTTGAAAAACTTAAAATAAGATTTCCTAGAACACCAAAACAAGGAACGTTATTTTTTTCACTTTGATTAGAAATATATTTAGCTAATTTAGTCTCTACAATTGTGTACAAAATTAAACTATTCTCAAGATTTATACATTCTTTGATTATTTTATCTATTTGTTGTTCGGTTCGAATAAAGGCAAATTCTTTTTTTTCATATTCAAAATTTGCAAACTGTGATTGTAAAGATAAAAATATTCTGTCAAGAGTTTCGCCTGTCGAGTCTGACACAAGATATACATTGTATTTTTCGTTCATATAATTGTTAATAAAATTATAATAAATAATATTTTTCCACTTTAAAAAAAAACTAGGAGTAAAGAACTAACATTAATTCACATTATTTAAACATTTTATTCAATGTTAATAATGTTGTTTTACTAATGTTTACAAGATTAATAAAGTCCTCATATTAAAGGATTTTCAATAAAACTTATTAACTAAATAATGTACAAGACTATGTATAAATAGTTATACTGGTATTAAACAAGCCCTACTACTAAACTAAGTTTAAAAGAAACTATTATTTAATATGAGCAATCTTAGAAAAATTTTGATGAATAAAACTTGTTGTAAGTCAGTTTGGTTTATGAGACAAGCTGGAAGATATTTACCAGAATTTAGAAAAATAAGATCTAAAAACCCAAACTTTATCAAACTCTGCCTAAATTCTGAACTCAGTTCAGAGTTAACACTCCAGCCTATAAAAAGATTAGATTTAGACTCAGCAATAATTTTTTCGGACATTCTTATGGTTCCTCACGCACTTGGTCAAAATGTTAATTTTATCAAAGACCAAGGACCTAAATTAAGTAATTTTAATCTTGAATTTTTTCTAAATGTAAATGAGAAAGAATTTTCAAAAAAATTAGATCCTGTTTATACTGCGATACACATTACTAGAAAAAAACTAGAGAAAAAAAAATCACTTATAGCATTTATTGGTGCTCCATGGACATTATTAGTTTACATGCTAGATATTAAAAATAGTGAAAATAAAATAAATTTTAATAAAATAAAAAGTTGGAATTCAAAGTTAAATGAAATTTTTGAGGTACTAATTAGATATTTATGTATACATATAAAAAATCAGATTAATGCCGGAGCAGATGTAGTACAAATATTTGACTCATGGGCTGGGTTAGTCCCAGAAGATAAAATTAAAGATTTCTGTTTTCAGCCAAATAGTGAAATAATTAAATTTTGTAAAAAAGAAAATATTCCTAATATTTGCTTCCCAAAAGGAATAAAAGAAAAATACAAGGAATTCAATGAACTAGTAAAACCTGATGGAATAAATTTAGATTTTGAAATTGACCCTAAATGGGCAAAGGAGAAACTAAAAAATGTTGTTTTACAAGGAGGATTAAATCCGAAAATATTGTTAAAGTCGGAAACCGAGATTTTTACTGAAGCGACAAAATACATTGAAACTTTCAAGGATATTCCCTATGTTTTTAATCTAGGCCATGGTTTACTTCCAGAAACAGACCCTGATAAAGTAGAAAGTCTTATAAAATTTTATAGAAAGCTTTGATGGATAAAAATCACCCAAAAATAAAATATGGAAAAACAGGTATTTTGATTATTAATCTTGGGACACCAGACTCAACTAATTGGTGGGACATAAGAAAGTATTTAAAAGAATTTTTATCTGACAGAAGAGTTATAGAAGTGAACCCAGTAATTTGGAAAATAATACTTAATTTGTTTATATTAACTTTCAGGCCTTCAAAAACTGCCCATGCATACAAAAAAATTTGGAGAAAAGAAACAAACGAGTCCCCACTTTTATATTTCACTAAAAAACAAGCTGTTAAACTTAATGAAAAAATAGGAAATGAAAAGACACTTGTAGATTTTGCTATGAGATACGGAAACCCTAGCATCAAACTAAAACTTGAAAAACTTAAGGAAGAAGGCTGCGAAAATATTATAATCTTACCTTTATATCCTCAGTATGCAGCAGCTACAACAGCAACAGTTTGTGATGAAGTTTATAGATCTTTAATGAAGATGAGGTGGCAACCAAGTTTACAAGTAATACCTCATTATGAAAGTGAACCTCTATACGTTAACGCTTTGATACAAAGCATAGAAAAAAAAATTAACGAGATAAATTGGAAGCCAGACCTGATAATATCTTCTTATCATGGTATTCCTAAATCTTATTTTGACAAAGGCGACCCTTATCACTGTTATTGTCATAAAACTACTAGACTTATGAAAGAAAAGTTTTCAAAAATAGACATTCAAACAACCTTTCAATCAAGATTTGGCCCTCAAGAATGGTTAACACCTTACACGGATAAAACATTAGAAACACTTCCCGCAAATGGAATAAAAAACTTATTAGTAATTTGTCCCGGTTTTGCATCAGACTGTGTTGAAACTTTAGAAGAAATTAATATTCAAGGCAGAGAAAGCTTTATGGAAAAAGGTGGCGAGAATTTTGACCTTATTCCCTGTTTAAATGATAGCCAAGATCATATTAAATTATTCGAAAAGCTAGTTAGCAAATATCTATAAATGAATCTATATTTATTGTTCAAATCACTACATTTAATATCAGTTATTTCTTGGATGGCTGGTCTTTTATATTTACCAAGAATATTTGTATATCATGCTGAGGCCGACCATGCATCTCAAAAAAAAATTTTTAAAACAATGGAAAGAAAACTTTACAATTACATAATGATGCCAGCTATGTTGCTATCCTGGTTATTCGGGGTTTTATTGATACACAGTCTAGGTTTCCAAATATTCTCAGAATTATGGATGCAAATTAAGATTTTTGCTGTAATCTTTTTAACTTATTATCACTTTACCTTAGCTAAATATCTTAATGATTTTGCTATAGACAATAATCAGAAAACCTCAAAATTTTTCAGGATATATAATGAAATACCAACTTTAATACTAATTGTAGTAATATTTGTAGCGATATTTAAACCTTTATAATTAGGGGTTGAAATTTTTATAAAAAAACATATATTTTTAATACACTCCTTTTTAAAAATACAATCACATGAATTTACAAGAATTAAAACAAAAGAATCCTGCAGAACTCATTAGTGAGGCAGAAAAACTTGGTATAGAAAATCCAAGCACATTAAGAAAACAAGAAATACTATTTGCTATATTAAAAAAACTAGCTGAGAAAAATGAACAAATAACTGCAACAGGTGTTTTAGAGGTCTTACAAGATGGCTTCGGTTTTTTGCGAGCTATAGAGTCTAACTATCTCCCAGGTCCAGATGATATTTATGTAAGCCCAAGTCAAATTAGAAGATTTGGGTTAAGAACAGGTGATTCTGTCGAGGGAGAAATTAGAGGTCCAAAAGATGCTGAAAGATATTTTGCTCTTCTTAAGGTAAATAAAATTAATTTTGACGAACCTGATAAAGGAAAGAATAAAATTGCATTTGATAATTTGACTCCCCTTTACCCTAATGAAAGAATTAAATTAGAAGTAGAATTAACCAAAGTAGAAAAAAAACCTGATAATACAGCAAGACTTATTGATCTTGTTAGTCCTATTGGAAAAGGACAAAGGTCTCTTATAGTTTCACCACCAAGAGCTGGAAAGACGATAATCCTCCAAAATATAGCTCAATCAATTACTGCAAATCATCCAGAATGTTACTTAATGGTGCTCCTTATAGATGAGAGACCTGAAGAGGTTACGGACATGCAGAGATCAGTGAAGGGTGAAGTTGTAGCTTCAACTTTTGATGAACCCGCTTCTAGACACGTTGCTGTAGCTGAAATGGTTATTGAAAAGGCAAAAAGGTTAGTAGAGCATAAAAAAGATGTAGTAATATTATTAGATTCGATTACGAGATTAGGCAGAGCTTATAATGCTGTTATACCAAGTTCTGGAAAAGTATTAACTGGAGGTGTTGATGCAAATGCCCTGCAGAGACCTAAAAGGTTTTTTGGCGCCGCTAGAAATGTTGAAGAAGGGGGATCACTAACAATTATCTCAACCGCATTGATAGATACTGGAAGTCGGATGGATGAAGTAATCTTTGAAGAATTCAAAGGTACAGGTAATTCAGAATTAATTCTTGATAGAAAAGTTGCTGACAAGAGAATTTATCCAGCTCTTGATATCACAAGATCTGGAACAAGAAGGGAAGAATTATTATTTGCCAGAGATGAATTATCAAAAATGAATGTTTTAAGAAGAATAATTAGCCCAATGGGGACTATGGACGGTATAGAGTTTCTTATTTCTAAATTAAAGAATACAAAAAATAATTCAGATTTTTTCGACTCAATGAATAAGTCAGCAAATTAAAACTACTGTACAGTTTGATTATCATAATTTATTTCATGTAAGTAAAAACTGAGTATATTTTCTAAGTTGTCAATTTTATCTTTTGTCGTTAAAGACTCCAATAATTTTTGTTTCTCTTCATTTGTAACAGGGGAAATCATTGAAAGAGTATTTATCTTTTGCACTTTATCTAGTTTATCAAATTCTTTCCAGTTTAATAATAATCCATTTTTTTTAAAAAATATTTTAGCTTTATCCATTAAATTTTCCATGTTTTGGTCTCCTGAAACCTCTTTTAGATCAAGTTCGAATTTACTATAATCGACTTTAAACTCTCGATATAATTTTTTATTTTCTACTTCTTGTAAGATCTTGAATCTAGTTACTCCAGTAAGATTTATTAAAATTCTTCCATCTTTACTTTTTTGTAGATCACTAATTTTTCCTAAGCACCCAACCTCGTAAACTTTTTCACTACTTTTTTGTGATTGTACCATTCCCATAAGCTTATCTTTTTTGAAAGTGTCGTTAACAAGGTCCAAGTACCTTTGTTCAAAAATATTCAATGGCAGGTTTGTCTTAGGGAAATAGATTACACCGCTTAATGGAAAAATTGGAATGATGCTAGGTAAATTTTTCATAAACTTATTATAATGAATGTTTTAAGATACTGATAGCGACATTTTATTAAATTAAATCTTTTGAGTGTAAAATAATCATTCTTTTTCCCTCTTGCTAAATTTTATAAAAGCTATTAGTTTTATCAAAGTAATAAGCGGGCATAGCTCAGTGGTAGAGCGTCTCGTTGCCAACGAGAAGGTCGAGGGTTCAAGTCCCTTTGCCCGCTCCAAATTTTATGAGCGATCTTGCAGATAAAAAGTGTATTCCATGTGAAGGTAACATACCTCCTTTTGATAAAAGTGAGATACATAAATATTTAAAGAAAGTTGATGGGTGGGATGTCAAAAATAACGAGGATAAAAGCTTCTTTTTAATAAAAGAATTCTCATTCAAAAACTTTAAAGACAGCCAAAATTTCGTAAATAAAGTTGGTGAAATTGCAGAGAGAGAAAATCACCATCCCGATATTTCATTTGGATGGGGTTATTGTAAGATCAAAATTTTTACTCATGCAATTAAAGGATTAGCTGAAAGTGATTTCATTTTAGCTTCTAAGATCGACAAAATTTAACTAATGGTTAAAATGCCTTATCCCTGTAAAAAGCATTTTAATTTTCGCTTTGTTTGCAGCATTAATAACTTCTTGATCTCTAATTGAACCACCGGGTTGAATTATTATTTTCACACCAGCTTTTATTAAGATCTTTATTCCATCTGCAAAAGGAAAAAAAGCATCTGATGCAACAACTGAATTTTTTATTTTTTTCGCTTGAAACTGCTTTGCTTTTTGAATTGCTATTTTACAACTATCAAGCCTACTTGGTTGACCAGCCCCTATTCCGATAGTAGATAAATTATTACATAATACTATAGCATTAGATTTTACATACTTCACTATATTAAAAGCAAATTTAACTTCTTTTAATTCTTTCTTGTTGAGTTTAAGTTTTGTAACGCATTTTAATTTTTTCTTATCTAATATAATTTTGTTTTTATTTTGAATTAAAAATGAATTACTAAAAGTTTTGATAGTTGAAATATCTTTGGAAAAATATCTTGAAATATCTATTATTATTAAATTTTTTTTCTTTTTCAAAACTTTTAAAGACTCCATATCAAAACCTCTTGCCATTATTACTTCTAGGAAGTTTTTTGAGATTTCTGTTGCTATTTTTTTATTTATTCTAAAATTGCAAGCAATGATTCCTCCAAAGGCGCTTATAGGATCGCACGCATAAGCGTTTTTAAATGACACTAAAGGGTCCTTGTTTTCAGAAACACCACAGGGATTAGCATGTTTAATAATAACTGTACCAGCTTTCCTTTTTATAGAACTTAAAATATCTAAGGCAGCATAAATATCGTTATAATTATTAAAACTCAACTCCTTTCCATGTAATTGAATAAACCCTAGCTGTTTGTCATTGTAGTCATTTACATATATAGAACTATTCTGGTGAGGATTTTCACCATACCTAAGTTGTTTTAATTTTCTTCCAAAAATTGTTTTTCTTTCTGGAAACTGAATTTTCAATTTTTCATTGAACCAATTAGATATCATAGAGTCATAATAAGCAGTTAATCCAAAGGCTTTTGAAGACATTAGTTCTCTAAATTTTATAGTTGTTTTACCATTATTTTTTTTCAATTCTTTTATAAGTTCGCCATAATCATTCTTGTTTGTAATTATTGCTACATTTTTAAAGTTTTTAGCAGCTGCCCGAACCATAGTTGGTCCACCAATATCTATATTTTCAACAATTGTTTTCGAACTTTTAGTATTTGTAACAACTTTTTGAAATGGATAGAAGTTAACTACTATAAGATCTATGGATGGGAACTTTTGTTTTGACATTTCATTTTTATGATCTTGATTCTGCCTGTCATGTAAAATACCAGCATGTATTTTAGGATGAAGCGTTTTTACCCTACCATCTAACATCTCTTTAAAGCCTGTATATTTAGATAATTCTGTAGATTCGAATCCAAGTTTTCTTATAGTGTTATAAGTTCCACCAGAACTTATAATTTTTATCTTATATTTTTTTAAAATTTTTAATAAAGGAACTATATTTTCCTTATCGGAAACAGATACCAAAGCATTTTTAATTTTCAAATTCATTTTAAATTATATTTTTTTCTTAATTTCCCAATTAAAAGTTTTATCTTTATTAACTAGATTACCAGAAATACTTAAACAAGTATTATCTAATATTTTTTTTCCTCCAAGATATATACTTTTTTCTATCTCAAGATTTTCATCTTTCACTGTGAACATTAATGATTTATTCTTTGATAATTGAATTAACGCGCTATTTCCACTCATAGTTTTTACTGCAGAAAGAGCCGGGTTTAAATGAAACCTAAATACATACCTGATAGGTTTGCCGTCACTTTTTTTGTAAATGTGATCAATACCCCTTAATTTACTATTATCTCGATCAAGATAAATTTCTCTTTTATGAATGCAACCAAAATTTTTTTCGTATCCATTATGTAAAACAGAACAACCAATAGAACCTTTTTCATTTTTTATTTCTAATTCATCTGTCTTAAAAGTGTTTTGAATCGAGTTTCCAAATACCTTGTTTATGAGTTTATTTCTCTCAAATTTTGTAATACTTGTGTCGTTAATCGTAAGTGTTGACTGACTAGCTGTAAGCCTACTAATTAATTCTGCTTTAGATGAAATATTTTTTCCAAAACCACAATTAGTAATTATTTTTGTCCCATCCAAAAAATATTCAAACGAGAGAGGACCAGATTGGTAATTTTTTGAAAAATCCTTTCTTGGCGGACTTCCAATGTCAAAATAAATAATTTGGCTTTTTGATTTAGCAAAAAATAGACCACCTATTATATTTTTTTTTACTTTCACATAAGATTTATAGTTTGCTAAGTATTTATCAAAATTATCCAAATTATTTTCAGAAGATCCATTGAAAAGTGGAATAACTTTATCTGGCGTTTTTAAAAAATTTATACATTCTAAATTTTTCTTAGTAATCTCATCGAGAAATTCAGGTATATACAGCTGGGCGTCTTTAATGCTTTCATGACATAAAATAAGATATTTTGTAAAAAAGATTAAATCATTGGAACTTCTAGAAAGAGGAAATCCATCATTGTCAAAATTAGTTTTTACAAATCTTTCTAATTCCTTTACACCTAAATTGTAATTTTCCTCATATTCTTTAAAAACTAATCCAGATAATATTAGTGCCGTAAGAACTTCTATTTTTTTTAAAGAGTTATTTTCAAATCTCAAATTTTTTTTTAAATGATTACATTGTAAAATAATATTCTGAAAAAAGTTCTTTTTAAATTCAAACGTTCCATTATTTATAATTATATCTATATTTAGTATCCAGCTAATGATCCTTGAACTTAAGGTAGAAGTTTCCCAAATTTTTCTTTTAAAATTTGAGTATTTTAACATCCACAGAAATATTATCTTCTGGATATTCTTTCCATCAATCTTTCGATCTATTAAATTTAACCACAAGAAGTTGTGATGTTCTGATATCCTTTTATTTTTGTGTTCTATCCAAAAATTATTTGGATTAATTTCACCAATTTTAAATGATCCTTTAGTATATGGAGATATAACTGATAATAAGAAAGGGTTAGGATTAAAGTGTACTTGAATTGGTGGTTTTGTCCTCAAAGATTTATTATAATGATTAGAGGAAAAATAAATTTTTTTTAAAAATTTAATAATACTTATTTGAACAGCAACTAGATAAAAATAGGCAACTTTTAAGCCAAACATTTATTAATTTTTTCTAAGAATTTCTATATTTTTTTTTAAATCACCTTTGTTTTCCTTAAATATTGTAGATCCAGAAACTAGAATATTTGCACCAGCTTCTTTCACCATAGTGCAGTTTTCAAAATTAATTCCACCATCGATCTCTATATCTACATTAAGTTTTTTTTTACTAATCATTTCTTTAAGAGCTTTTGTTTTTTCTAAAACTTCTGGCATAAACTTTTGTCCACCAAACCCAGGTTCTACACTCATAATTAATACGAGATCTATTTGGTCTAAATATTTTTCTATCAAGTTTAATTTAGATTTTGGTTTGAGAGAAATTCCAACTTTCTTGTTTTGCATTTTAATTAAATTAATCGTTTTTGAAGTATCCTTTGTGGCCTCAGGATGGAAAGTAATTATATCCGCTCCCGCATCAGCAAAACTCTTAATGAAATTATCAACCGGAGAAATCATTAAGTGAACATCAAAAGTTTTATTTGTTAAAGGTCTAAGCTTTTTAATTACTTCAGGGCCAATTGTTAAATTTGGTACGAAATGGCCATCCATCACATCGATGTGTATATAATCTGCGCCAGCTTTTTCTAAAGATATAACCTCGCTGCCTAATTTGCTAAAGTCTGCAGACAGTATAGATGGTGAAATTTTAATTGAGCCACTCATTCCTTACTTATATTTTAATACAAAACTTTGTCAAAAAATAAGCCTAATTAAACAGTTGATATAATTGTCTCGAAAAATCGCTTTCTAATGGAAATGCAAGCATACCC
>MDSZ01065470.1_pt1 | contig 13503 bp, 16 predicted proteins | sample 811201 | NCBI WGS metagenome assembly MDSZ01 (sample SAMN05326647, study PRJNA326480) | marine metagenome | isolation source: seawater | place: Indian Ocean: North | collected 2010
ATTTTTTTTAGGAAATCTTCCACTTTGCATCTTCTCTGTGTCCGACGCTGCCCTTTTTACCTACTAGATTAACAGTCAATTTTCCTTTATTGTCGTTGTAGTTTGCCCACCTTAAGACTGTTTCGCCGTGTGGCTTAGCGATTATATTATACCAACTATCGCGCACGATGTAGTTACCCGTTGCTTGCTTTTTAGCCAACTCTCCATTTACGTATGTTTTTGTCGCATATTTCTCATCCTCGTGGGTTCTACGGGCCTGGTCTGCAGCGGCCATTTTAGCTAGTACACCATCATTACCAGTCTTTGTGTATCCCCCGTAATTATTCATATTGTCACCTAATAAGTTCTTTAGAGCATTTTGAATTTTTACATCTTCGGTTGTAAAATTCTGATTAATACCTTCTAAACTCTTCTTAACAAACGATATCTCTCCAGTGCCCTGATCTACAACCATTAATTTCTGATTTGCTGCATTACGGTTACCGGTTGCCTCTAAGAAACTTCTTTCACCGTTTGAAGTCATTAGATATATTGTATATATAATCATAGAAATTGTACCTACGACAATAAAAGCTTTTAACTTCTGGTCCATATTTACATTTAGTATTTATTTTTTTTTAAAGTTTAAGGCAAAACAGATACTAAATTTTCTCTTCTTCTTCTCCATCTCGCCTCTGGTTGAGCGTCCGCAACACTATTGCCATCAGTGACACCGGGTGTGGTGGTATTGGTCGCTGGTACTTGAGGGACAGAGGCTACAGCGGGATCTGTAATGGCGTCGACTGTGGGAACTACATTATTAGTTACATCGGTATTAACAGCTGGGGTGCCACCAGCGGCAGCCGCTGGTGCTGCAGAAGCTGCATCGGTGTCCCCGTCCCCGTCTCCTCCGTCGTCATCGTCGGTGTCAGTGTCAGTGTCATAATCATCGTCTGTGTCAGTGTCGTCATCTTCCGAACCGGCTTTGACGAATATAAACTCACCTGGGGATTTCTTCTTTTGTTTTAGTTTATATCCTAAAGCATTTTTATCACTTTTATCTCCAGTTACTGCAATCTGTGTTTCATCGTCCGCTGAAAATGATCCCATTAAACCACCTGGGAGAAGTTTATTAAGTAGGTATAATAAAGCTCCTAACACTATCATAGTGGGGAACACCAATAATACTATTGCTACAGCACTCATTTATAATCTATATACATTATATTTTACAAAAAAATAACAATATTAAAAACTTAAATAATAATTTAATAAAATTAAATTCATCTAATATGGGCGTCTCTATAGATGAAATTCTTATGAAAGTTAAAGAAATTGATAATAGACAAAAAATTTCTAAAAAGATAGAAATACCTCCATTTAGTTTAGAAAATACAGGAGAAGATGAAAAATATATAATTCCCATTGAAGAATATAGACAGATGGAGTTTACAGACGAACAAGAATGGAATAATATATACAATAGTAAAAGATGTTCTATTGAAGCTTTAAATTATATAGAAATTAAAAAAAGGGGAGAAGGTCCGGTTAAAAAAATTTACACTTCTCTGTCTAGTGTAAAAGAAGGACCTTACTATGACCCATTAGGAATTCACGTGTGTGTTTGGAAAGCTAATAAATTCATTAATAATTTTATTTGCGAACAGGTTCCCAGTTCTAAAACTATTCAGTTTTCTGATTATAAAGAAGGAATATACTGCTGTATTTGTCATAAAAAAAAGGATTATACAGAATTTAATTGGAGTAAAATCAGCACTCCCAAGAGATCTAAATGTGAACTCATGGAACTGGATTTTAAATGCGATGATAAAATTCAAAAGACAACTTATAAAGAAACTATTATTAAAAAGGAGTCTAGGGCTATTCCAAATTGGGAAAAATTGATGATAAAATGTATTCATATGATGTATAATGATAAGATTGTGTATCCTATGTCTTCTAAACATTCAGTTCTATTATGGCCCTGGCAAATGACATATTATCAGAAATTTAGATATTCTAATCCAGATTATAAAAATTCTGAAATTTTTCTAAAAAGTGACATTGAAAATTTTAAGGATAAATATGGAGTTATTAATTAAATTAAGCACTGCCTATCATGGGTGTAGGTGGAGCGCTTGGTGTCCATAATTTCCCGGATGCAACTAGAAAAACAGCGATAACCGCAAATATTACAGCAAATATCCATCCATATTTTTCGAGAAAAGTTTTCTTTTTCTCTTCAGCCATTTATTTTAATGAAAATGTTTTTTTATTTAAATTATTGCGCAACCATAAAAAGTGCCCAAAGATTAAAATAAGCGCCGATGTATGCGAACGCGCCTATAATTCCTATAAATGCAAGGACCAACAAAACATTAGTCATTGTAGATCTTTTGTTTTCTTCTTTAGCCATTTATTGTAATAGAATATTTTTTTTAAAATCTTGGCCTAATATACAATTTAGGTTTACGGAAGGTAAAGTATACTAAGCTGATTGCAAACAATATAATAAAAATCCCGAAGCCGTATACAACATACATTGAAGTTTGTTTCTTTTTTTCTACCATTTATTGTAATGAAATGTTTTTTTTTAAAACATTTGGACCTAAGACTTAATTACAGTTTAGATCTTCTGGTTACCCAAAAAAAAGCAATTACAATCAATATTACGATGATACTCCCAGCGCCGACGTATACATACCTCGCAGTTTGTTTCTTTTTCTCTGCCATTTATTGTAATGAAATGTTTTTTTCCTAGGAAAAATAAAACGCATGTAACTTTAAATGGCTACTCTAACAGAAGAACAATGGGACACAATTATATCTACTTTCAGGGAAATAAATAATGAAAAAGAAAAAAAATGTGAAGATTTACTAATTTGTAAAAAATGTAAATTACAATTTTTCAATAAAAATTACCATGGTAATTATCCTTTATGTGATAAACATAGAAATAACACGTTTAAAGCAATAGTTAAATAATATTCCAATTAAATAAAAGATGACCGACAACGAGGCAAGGATTAAAACTCTAGAAAACGAAGTTAGTGAACTAAAGAGTGCATTAGCTTCATTTGGTAAGAAACCTAGGCGAAAGAGAAACGACGATACAAAGAAAACACCTACTCCATACAATTTATTTGTTCAAAAATTCTTAACTGAACAAAAAAAGGAACTAGGAGATAAATACAATCATGCCGAAGCATTTAAACAGGCTGCTATTGAATGGAAGAAGCAGAAAGAATAGAATTGATCATAGAAAGTATAACTTTATTGTATTCTTTGAAAAGTTTTGGATGATTATCATCTTTCCATGTAACATGATTTAACGCTGTATGAGTTAACTCATGTGCTAAAAGACTTTTCATTTCATTAATAGTTTTTATTCTTCCATTTCTAGTCTTAAGAGTTAGAAATATCTTTCTATAACTAGCCCTAAGTCTTTTATCTTCTCCGATAGGAATGTCCCTTGTTAGATGTACATTTTTAGGTTTATTCAAACCATTAAATATAATACTCCCCTGGTCTTTATGTAGTTGCATTTCCTGTAAAATGTGAGGTGTTTTTGATAATAAATCGAGATACTTATCATACATGTTTACCTTGGTAACTTTTATTTTATATTGTAATGTCTTCACAAGTGTGTCTAACATTTCTAATAATACAGCCGCAGATTCGGCTAATGGAGAAATAAGAACTTTATAATTATTTACAGTAGTGTAATTTTTAGTTTCATTAAAATCCCAAATGGATCTCATATAATGATATAATATAAATATTTTTTTAATTTAATACTATATTTACACCACCGTCTGATGTTTTTCTTATTATAGGAACTCCTTTTGCGGGGGCTAATACTCTATTTCTATATACATTCCTTAATCTAGCCTGTTTTTCATATATTTGTTTATTTTTGATTACTTTATTTTTCTTCTTATCTTTATTAACAAATGGATCTGATAGATCTATAAAAAGATCAAGAGGTAATACTCTTGCTACAGAAGGTATTAAACCTGTATTAGTCGGTGCCGTGTTTATTATAAACGGAAATCTTGTTACACGATTATCAAGTTTCAACACTTTGTAGTAAAATTTATCAACTATAATTATATTAGTAGATATATCAGGGTTTTTATATAACAACATTAATGCTCTATAAGACTTTAAACAGTCTTTTAGAATATATACTGTTTGCATTTACACTAATAATATTATACATTATATTTCTATAATTTAATTGTAAAATGTAAAATGTAAAATATTATATTTAACATATATTATATCGACATGACTGATGATGAAGATGAAGTATTTATATCCGGTGAAGAATCTTCTTCTGATAGTGAAAGTAGTGATACCAGTAGTGAGACCAGTAGTGAGACCAGTAGTGAGACCAGTAGTGAAAATATAGATGAACAGGAAGACTTGGGAGACTTAGATGAAGACGACTTATCTACTTATCATATAATAGATTGGGGTGATACATTAAGAACTAAACTCGAGGAATTATCTAATTCTATGGCTCAAAAGAATATAACTCTAGAAGAATACAACCGAGAGATGTTAAGAAATAATTATTGGAATTATATTAAGAAAAAAACGTTTATTATAAGCGAAGAAGATCAGGATATTATCAATAAATTAAGATCTAAAATAGAAGAATTAAAGTTAGCATATAATAATAGACAGATAACAGAGGAAGTATTTAATAAAAAATACGACGAATTCTTGAGAATGGAATATAATATTTTAAAAGTATCTGAATCTAGCAGTTCTTCTAGTAAAAAACACGATATAGATCCTACATTAGATATAGAACAAAAACTAGAGTCCTTACATCTAAAAGAGGTGAAAGAAATGAAAAAGATAGCAAAACAACATAACATATATCCACCTGAAATTCCTAGTGGTTACTCAGAGAATGATATACAAGAATATTATAATAAATTAAATACAGACGAAACTTTTGAATTTAATATTGAAATTGATAATTACATCAAGGCGTATAACACATATAAACAAAAAATAGATTCTCATTCTCCGAGTTATATATTAACAGGGAGATCTTGGGGAGATGATAGTGAATCAGGGGGGTCAAATTATAGATTTAAAATGATAAAGCCACAATCCTTTAAAATTTCAGAACTTAAAACTATCGAAGGTAGATTTAATTTATTATCAGAAAGAGAACAAATAGAACTTCAAACTGATATGTGGAAAGAAATTATGACAGATTTAAGAAAGTTATCAAAAGAAGAGCTTTTGAGTTGTATACCCAATAGAACATATAAGTATATGTCTTATATTGAAAGACTTATGGAAAATAAACAAAAAATGATTAAGTTTAGAGAACATCCAAACAATTATGAAGAGTTGAAAAATATTCTTGAAGAAGATTCAAAATATTATAGAGTTGAAAGTAATAAATTTTTTAGAAATTATACTTATACTAGACCGTATATATATGATACAAGTGGACGAGGATGGCAAGCTAGGCAAAAAAAGGGGTCTGCACCTCTTAGTACTAAATTAATTACTGAGGCACCTTCTACTTATTTACAAGACGGTAAAATTAATTATCTTGCATTTAAAGAAGGTTCGGATAGAAAAAATCTAGGTGACATCTCTAATTTTATAACAGTAAAACCAATTGATGATGAACTTTTTTTAGAAATTTCTAACAGAGAGGGTGTTAATACGAATATTGTAGATATTTGGGAATTAAGAGTTTCTTTGGCCGAAGTAACTGCATTTTCTAAAGAAAAGATAAGTATTGTTAAAAGATACGAATCTTTTAATGAATATCTTTCTGATTTTAAAGATATTCTCAATGAAAATCTAAAGAAAGTCCCTTCTTTTTCGCAAAATGTTCTTAAAGATAAAATAAGAAAAATTAATCACTATTTAAACACCGGAGAAGACCCTGATATACACACTCAAGATGGACAATTACCCATTTCTGATATCTTTAATAAGTCTGAAGAAATTTTAGAGATTAGAAAAACTGGGAAAACTCTTTTATTAGAAAATATTTCAGAATATTTAGAATATGATCAAGATAAAATTGATGATTTAGAGAAATTTATATTCGATTTCTCAAGTTCTAATTATTTATCAAACATAGATAAAATATTATGGGTATTTGAAAATTATCCAGATACATTAAAGTCTTTTAGAGATGGTAAAATAAGTAATATAGAGTTGTTATCTATCGAAACTGCAAAGATTACCCCAGAAAATGATTTATCTAAAATTAAAACAGACGAGGATAAAATAGATTATCTTTTACAATGGAAACCTGATACTTATAATTATGATAAATACGCAAGTGATTTAAATATAAATGATGACATAGAACAATTTAAAAGAGACAATACTTCTCTAAGTATTTTAAAGATCGAAGAGATATTTTCAGAATATTCTGAGCATTTACAGTGGAATAATATAATCTCTGATTATGAATCTTTAAATATACCTAATGTAAGAGAAAGACTCCGTTGGCTTATAAAACAAAGAAATAAATTACCGTCTAGGCGAATTTATAGAATCGCAAATGTGTCAGAAAGAATGCAATCTCAAAAAGAACTTGAATATGTATTTGGTATATGCGAAATTACAAACAAAAAACAGTATGCAAGAATAACAGAAACTATTATTTATAAAACTTCAAAGAGTAATGAAGAATATAAATCGAGTATTGTTTTTATTAAAAAAGAATACACAAATATGTGTAAATACCTATCAGAGTTTAATATATCTACGGGGAAAAAAGACTGGGAAATAATAGATCCATTTTTATTAACCCATGTGATAACTGAATTTTTATTAACTAATGGAAATTTTTCTAATGTAGACAAAAAAAGATTGGATATTTTTATTTCAGATTCAAATATAAAAGACGATGCAATACTCTCATATATTAAAAGTTTAAGAGGTGATGAAATAGATGTATATGATAGTATATTAACAGATGAGGTTAATGACAATTTACAAAATTTTATCAAAAAAAGAAGTCTTAATAAAATTCTTAATCAGGTTAGAAAGATTAAAACAAAACAAACACGGGAAAAAGAAATAGAAGATAAAATATTACTAGAACAAAACACTTATATTACACCAAAAATATCTTCTATACCTCCTGAATCAGTGAATATAGGAGGTGGAGTTATAATAACACCTGATTACATAGAACTTAATGGATTTTATATATCTGGTGGAAATTATCCAGATTATGAGACGCCTATTAAGGGTAAAAGTGGTGAAACCGTAGTAAATTATACAAGGGAAAATTTAGTAAAACTTGCTAATATTTTTGCTGTTCCGTTAGTAGAAGATTCATATCTGTTATATCTCGATATAATAAATAAAAAATCATTATTAGAAAATAAATCTACAGAAGATGTATTAATACCAGATTATATACCGGGAAATGGACGAGGACAGGGCCCTAGTGATTATTATCAAAATTTAAAATTACCCGAAAAAAAATATAAATACACATACAGACCTAGACTCGGAGTAAAAGAACCCGGGGAGGTTTATGGTGTTAATAAAGACCCAGATAAAAAATACGGAATACCTTTTAAATACACAAACGGTATACCAGTTTATTCAACCGAATTAAAACAACTTTTAGATGATTCTTTTATAACTATAGAAGGCCCTGCTATATTCGAAGATGAAGATTCATATTTTTCAAGTGGTAAATATATGTCTTCGAATTACTATATCTTAGTTGAATATTTAGATTCTAGAGGAAAACCTAAAATGTTTAGAGAAGGTATTTCTGAAAAACGAATAGAAGTCAGGGGATTAGATAACCTAGATACTTGCGATAGATTTAAATATGAAGATTCATGTAATGATCCAAATTCTTATTCATTAAATTCAAAGGGAGAAAAACTTAAATGTAATTGGATAAATTCGGGGAAATGTGTTTCTAAAACGGGTTTTAATATGCAGTATGATTTTGTTTTATCAGAAATTGATTTCGAAGATGAAGTACTAAATAAAGAATGGAGTCTTGCACTTGAAAAATCAATGAATTCTATTGAAAATTACGTACTAGAAAATAAATTAACATCGGATAAGATAGATGATATAACATTAATTGAAAAGAAGATATTATACGATTATTACTTAAAATTATTAGAAATTAAGAAAGAAAAAAATACAGTTAATAGTTCGATAGTAAGCGTTCCTTTAAATTCTAGTACTAACATAAAAATTCCCTTTGATGTTTTAGGAAGAGAACTTCCAAGTAGTAGCACCGATATAAATAATATAACAACTAGACAATCCTGGTTAAATGATAAATATGATACAATTACAATTTATAATTTGGTACCTAAATTTCAAAAATACAACATTGTTAATATTGAATTAGGTAAAGAATACATTATAGATGATATTAAGTTAATTCCTCTTGAATATATAAAAGAAACAGATTCTTATATATGTAATAAGGTAGATAGCGGTGATGAAATTTCTTTACCTAAGTCTCAATTTAAAATTTCAGGAAATAAAATTACATTCATGAGAGAATCTACATTTTGTTACATTTCTAAAGAAGATAAATTATTATTAACAGATTATCCGGGATATTATTGGTCTATCAATAATGTTACTTATGATGAGAGAGTTTTAAATGAAATAATAGTTAAGAATACAACAACCGAATATAAAACATTTGTTCCAACTTCATTAATTAAGCCAACACCGGGGGTTTTATTAAATGGAAATCCTTTAATTAGTCGAGATAATATATTTGAAGCTATATACCAAACAGCTTTTAGTGAACTAGAAACTCAAGATAACTATATCTATCAGGTAAAAACACCGGCGTCGTTTGCAACAAGCTCTGCTATAAAATTTGCAGTTACTAACGGAATTGATTTAAATGGTGATATAAAAAATAGGGTTGCTTTCATTACATTATCTGATGTTATAGAAGAATACGAACGTTTATATCCTAAACCAACTATGACTAAAAAACAACTAACAGATATATTAGAGAAAGCTGTAGAAGAAAATGATTATGATAAAGCGGTGCAATTTTATTATAGAGGTAGACTTAATAATTTATCTAAAGATTTATTGAAAAATGTAAAAATCCTGATAGATAATAAACCAAAAGAACCTGAACAGATAAAAACTCCCGTAGTTCCAGAATTTAAAACCGATACAGTTAAAAACAATCTTGTTGTAAATAGGAGACGACCAAAAAGATAAATAAAAATTACGTTTGTAATTTAAATATATTCTATTTATAAATTGTATTACCATGAGCGTTTCTAATATAACCGTAGTTTATCATCCTAGGTGTTCTGCGTCTATGGATTTTTTAATCAAGACAAAAGAATTAAATGATATAGATATTCAATATATAAATTATCTAGAAGATTCTTTCGAGAGTGATATAGATATAGACATTGTACCATTGATAATAATAAATAATGACATGAGTCAAATTTTTAAAGGAAAAGAAGCTTTTATTAAATTAGATAAAATTAAAAATAATAATAAGACTTCTAAGAAAATTAAAAGCGCTCTTAGTTATGGTAACAAACATGTAACATTTATGCCCGATGATGGTAAAAAACAAAAAATAGATCTAGAAGCCAAATTTTAAACATTATGCGGATAAAAGAGATGTTTAAAATATATAATGTATTATATAAATGGACCGTGAAATTCCCGACTTTGCTAAAATCATGAAGATGGCTCAAGAGGTAGCTAGTAAGATTGAACCACCCGAGAGTTTAAAAACTGGGCAGTTGAATCAGGAAGATATGACGGATGTATTAGGTAAGATTAGTAAATCTGTAGGAGAAATGATAACACCCGAAATGTTAACAGGGGGTTTTAATTCAAAGGAAAAACCAACTGGTAATCCTAAAAAAAATAAAGGGAAATCTAAGATAAAATTCAGTTCATCTGATGACATAGTTGATGTAACAGAATCTAATGAAAGTAAATCCGATAAACCATCAAAGAAAAACGATGAGAAGCCATCTAAGAGTGATGAGAAGCCATCTAAGAGTGATGAGAAGCTAGAAACTAGAAGAAAAAAGCGTTATGTGGAAATTGAATCAACCGATGAAGAAAGTGATGAAGACCCAACTATCCCAAGAACAAAAGATATGACATTTACTTTATCTGTTACTTTAGATGAGTTATTTACAGGTGCAAAGAAAAAGTTAGCTCTTAGACGTCAGAAATTAGATACTGATGGATCTTATGAAGAAGAAAAAAAGAAGTTATCTATAAAAATCGAACCTGGTATGATAGAAGAACAAGTAATTAGATTTAATCATATGGCCGATGAAAAACAAGGATACGAGACGGGCGATGTAGTAGTTACTTTAGACGTAGAAGACCACACAGAATTTACTCGTATTGGAAATGATTTAATAATTGAGCGTGAAATATCATTCGCAGAAGCGTATTCCCCGATTGTATACATTAAACATCTTAATGGTAAAAATTATAAAATTACTGGACCCCCTATTGAAATTTTTAATAATTTAGATGAGGAATTATTAAAGAAAATTCCGGGTTTGGGTATGCCGGTCCATGGCGAAACTAATGAATTTGGGGATTTATATATTAAATTTACATGTGTAAATAAAACTAAAATAACTAAGGAAATATTACAAACACTTACCAGTATTTTCCCTCCTCTTGTAAAACCGTTTGTCGTTGGAGAAGGTGAAGATATAATTGAAGAAGAGTTTGAAATGGTAACAGAATCTGATTTGGAATATCTAGAGTCATCTGGTTCGGAATCTGAGACAGATTCCGACTCTGACTACGACTCTGAAGAAACTGAGACAGATTCTGATGATGAAGAAGAGTCTGAAAATACCCCTTTATGTAAAGACTGTGATGAGGAATCGTGTGAAGTCGTTAAAAAAGAAAAAGAAGCAAAGGTAGATGTTGATTGATAATTATTATTGAGAACTAACTTAAAAACAATTTTCATTTATTATAAAATGTTTCATAACGGATTGGAATATTATATAATAAATCCATTTTCAGAAGAAATTTCTCAAAAAACTCAAGAATTGTATATATCTAACTATAACGAGGCTTATTTTAAAATGATAAATAGTTTAATGATTCCAGAACCTTTAGAATTATTTGATAAAAATACAGATACATTTATTTATTATACAGATTGTAGCGGTGATATGGATATAATAAATAATAATACTGAATATGAATTTAAATTCTTAAAAAGTAAATTTTTTGAAAAGAAAACTAATAAATTAAAGAAAGATCTAAATAATTATTATTCTAGATGGAATATTAAAGTTAATGGAATTCACAGGGACGAAAATAAGTATTATATTGAACTGATGAGATTTTAAGGCACATTCCTAAATGTTATTGAAATTCTTCTAGATCTATCTATTTTTACATCATTTACAATATCGTACTTGCGGGAACACATTTCGTGAGTCCATTTATATCTAGAATCTCCACTCATTATATACAATGAATTCGGTTTAGTATAGATATTTTGTATTGTATTATCTTTTTGAAAAGTCATTGTTGCACCACTACCCAATGTAAAACAACCAATTACACCTCCATATTTCTTAACATCAGTGTGTCTACTTATACCCTGCCCTGGATAATAGTTATTTACAATACATTGATTAAAACTGTATTTATCATTTATTATACCTAATTCACGGCATATTACATTCAATATATTCTGTAAAACCATTAAAAATTCCGGAATATCATCGCATTTATCATATATATTATAAGTTTTATAATCATATTTATAACCATAATGTTGAACTACTCTACTATTTGAATGTCCGCTTAGTGGTATCCATTTCATTTTATCTAATTCTTTTATAATTGCATTTCCATCTTCTTTTATATCATCAATATAAAATAAACCAGGTGGTAAATTCATTTCTTCAACAGTTACTGTATTGTCATCTTCGTCCATTTACAAGTATATATGTATATATACTTAACCTTTATAATAATTTACAATTTTATACATTATTTAAAAATAAAATCTATAAAATTGTAATACATTAATTATGTCATACAGGCGTGAGACATTCATTAATAAGTCTTCAGAATATCTTGGTCTTAAATGTACAGATCCTCTTGTTATAAATTTGGAAAAAGGTGTATTTAACACAACTGTTAAACATTGTAAAGATAATGGTATAGAATTAAATTGGTCATCTAAAGCTTTTGTAAAAAAATATTCAACAATTGCTAGACGTCTTTTAGCTAATATGAGTTATACTACAAACTCTGAACAATTTAAAAACAGACTAATTTCACATGATATAAAATCACACGAAGCGGCTGAATACACTAGAGAAGAACTAAATCCGGATGTATGGGGTAGACTAAAAGCCGAGGCACTGGCAAAACTTACAGCAAAGAAAGAAGTTACAGAAGATGGGATGTTTAAATGTAACAGATGTAAATCAATGAAAACAGTTTATTATCAGATGCAAACAAGAAGTGCTGATGAACCTATGACAACTTACGTAACATGTACTAATTGTGAAGCTAGGTGGAAGTGTTAAATCCCTTGATTACCTTTGGTTTCTTAAAAAGTAGACAACAGGATGCATTATCACTAGAATGAGTAGACGAACGCTTTATGATAGGAGTTTTAACTGTAGAATTGATGTCACTTGAATTAATATCAACAACTCCTTCGGGGGTATAATCAGTACCGTCTCTTTGACTAGACATTGAAGATGATGCAGTTCTCATAGCCTTTAGAAGATTTCCTTCGCAACTTACAGATAGATTAGCATGTAGACTTATTGGATTTCCATAAATACAGTCTTTATCAGCCCCAATAAAAGTCATCTTTAGGTTATAATCTTTATCGATTTCCTTTTTAATGTTGTCTAGTTCAGAAACACTATAATGTTTACTTGAGTTTTCTTGACCATCTGTAATGACAGTAAGAGTTATATCTTTGGTGTCTTTTTGCTTTAAGATAAGATCATAAGCTTTACCAATCGCGTCTAATAGAGACGTTAGACCCTTAACATTTGTAAGTTCATCTATAACATCTAGAGTGTTTGCGAAAATGTCGTCCGATAAAATTTCAACATTTGTATTAAATGCTATAATAGTAAATCTATTTTCAGATTCTTGCTTCATTTGTTCTTCCATTAGTTCGTTAAATCCTTTCTTGATGTCTTCGATATTGTGTATCATTGATGCAGATTTGTCTACAATTAGAATGTCCCACATAATATATATAAATTTATATAATTTATCCTTTTAAGTTTTATTATGTAGTTTTTTATAATTTGTTATGATAGAATATGACAATATTTAGAAAACTTAAAGGGAAGAAATTTATATATCCGGGTGCAAATTCTAAAGATATAGAAAGAATAAAAAAACTAAGGATTCCTCCTATGTGGACAGACGTTAAAATAGATTCCTCTAGTAAAAGTAAAATACAAGCCACTGGTTATGACTCTAAGAAAAGAAAACAGTACATTTACAATCCCG
>MDSZ01033508.1_pt1 | contig 13501 bp, 13 predicted proteins | sample 811201 | NCBI WGS metagenome assembly MDSZ01 (sample SAMN05326647, study PRJNA326480) | marine metagenome | isolation source: seawater | place: Indian Ocean: North | collected 2010
CCTTTGGAAATTAATTTTTGAAAATTGTAAATTTAATATGATTTTTAATAAATTTACTGTCATTTTATTAACATTTTATATTTTTTCTCTTGGGATGTTGTCCCCATATCATGGAATACACTGGCAAGCTAAACGTTATATCGAAAATAATAAAATTCTCAAATGTTACAAGTCAGAGAATGATATAAAGAAATGTAACATAATTGCATATAAAACGCTGTTTTTTGATGGAACTTGGTATGATTTTAATACGTTTGAAAAGCAAATTTATATATTAAAAAGAGATAAAAAATCTTTTTTTAATTTTTGATGAAAAAAAAAATTTGTTTGATCGGGTACAATTATGGTAAGAATGTGCTTATTAAATCTATTAATAGTATTAATAATTTCAATTTAATTGGAGTTTGTGGGCAAAGAGCCCGTCAAGCAAGTCATTCATCAAAATTTCAATATTATACATCATGGCGTGAAATGTTGAAGAAGCTTAAGCCCGATTTAGTAGTAATTGCTGTCCCTCCTTTGGAACAAAAGAAAATTCTTTATTATTTATTAAAAAACAAAATACAATTTTTATGTCAAAAACCATTAACAAATAGTTTAACGGATATATATAAATTATCTCTATTAAATAAAACTTATAGAAAAAAAAATTTAATCGATTTAAATTTTATTACAATACCATCTATAATTAGATTCAAAGATATAATAAAAAAGATTAAAATAAATAAAGATACACAAATTGATATTAAATGGCGTTTCAAACCATTATCTAAAAATTTTAGTAATTCGTGGAAAAATAATAAAAAAAGTCTAGGAGGTGAAATTAATAATTTTTTTTTTCATTTAGTTTCAATTATGTACTTTTTATTTAAAGCAAAAAAATTACAATTAATTAAAAAAAAACAACAAATATACTATTTCAAATTAATATTAAAGAATTCTGAAGTTAAAATTGTTTTTGATCCAAATAATGATAAAAATTTACTAACAATCAATTTACATGGAAAAAAATTCTTTTATAAATTAGAAAACAAATCAAAAGATTATCATAATAACTTCTTAATAAAAAAAAATAATAAAGTTATTTTTAAAAAAAATTTTCCAAAAGAAAAAAGTAGAATTTATGCCTCAAAAGAAATATTAAAACATTTTAATAAAACAAACAAAAAAATCAATAAATTTTTAAGTTTTGAATTTGGTCTAATGTTACAAAAAAAAATTATTCAATTAAATGCTGGATAAAAAAAAATTAGATATAATCATACCAGTATATAATGAGGGTGAAATAATAATTAATACTATAAAATCTATAAAGAATTATTTTAGCTATGAACATAATATTCTCATTTGCTATGATTTTGAAAAAGATAACACTTTAACAGCTTTAAAAAAAAGTAATTTAAAATTAGAAAATGTTTATTTTATTAAAAATAGCAAATTTGGAGCACATGGTGCAGTAATGTCAGGAATTATGAGAAGTAAATCAGAATATTTGTTAGTATTGCCAGCTGATGATGATTATAATACCGAAAATTTAAATAGTATGTATGAAAAAATAAAAAGAGAAAATTTAGATATATTGTGCCCAGATAGATTTATAAATAAAAACTCCATTAAAAGTGGCCCTTTCTTTAAGTTCCTGATTGCAAAATTTGTAAATTATTCTTTATACTTTCTCACTGATGTGCCAACAAAAGATGCAACAAATGGTTTTCGTTTTTTTTCTAGACGTGTAGTAGAAACAATAAATATAGAGTCAAAAATAGGATTTACATATAGTATTGAGTATTTATTAAAATCGATAAATAAAGGTTATAATATTGGTAAATTCCCAGCTATTTGGATTGAAAGAAAAAAAGGGAAAAGTAGATTTAAAATTTTAAAATGGTCTCTTGATTATTTACGTTGGTATTTTTATGCATTCAAACTAAAATTATTTAAATGAAAAATAAAAAAATAACAGTTTTAGGAGGAGCGGGGCACATTGGCTTACCTTTAAGTATAGTTTTTGCAAACAAAGGATTTGATGTATCTATATTAGATAGTAATACAAAAGCTTTAAATTTAGCAAAAAATGGTAAAATGCCATTTAAAGAAAAAGACGGAGAATTGAATTTAAAAAAGGCTTTAAAAAAAAAATTGAGTTTTTACTCTAAACCATCGAATTTTCTATCAAGATCAACAATAATTATAACTGTAGGTACTCCTGTAGATGAATTTTTGAACCCTGATATGAGCCAAATCAAAAGATGTATTGACGATTTAATTCCTTTTTTAAATAGAGGCCAGCTAATTATTCTTAGATCAACAGTATACCCAGGTACATCAGAATGGTTATTTAATTATCTCAAGAAAAAAAAATGTCATGTAGCCTTTTGTCATGAGAGAGTAATTCAGGGTTATACTTTTGACGAAATTGAAAAACTCCCTCAAATTATTGCAGCCAGCTCGAAAAAAGCCCAAAAAAAAGCAACAGAAATTTTTAAAAATATATCAAAAAAAATAGTTTATTGTACTTTAAAGGAAGCTGAATTCTCAAAATTATTTTCAAATGCATTTAGATATTCTCAATTTGCAGTTGCTAATGAATTTTATATGCTTGCTGATAGAGCTGGTCTAAATTTTAATAAAATAAGACAGATAACAAAACAAGGTTATCCTAGAGCCGAAGGCCTTCCATCAGCAGGCTTTGCTGCGGGACCATGCTTGCTTAAAGATACAATGCAATTGTTATCTTTTTCTAGAAATAATTTTAGTATTGGAAATAGTTCGATGTTAGTTAACGAGGGTTTAGTTCTTTACTTAATTGATAAATTAGAGAGCAAATTTAATCTCAAAAAAAAAAATATTGGATTACTAGGCATGGCTTTTAAAGCAGAATGCGATGATACAAGGTCATCTCTAAGTTATAAACTTAAAAACTTTTTAGTTCCAAAAGCTAAAAATGTTTTCTGCACAGATCCATATGTAAAAACTGACAGAGAATTAGTTGAATTAACTTACTTAATTAATAAATCTGATATATTAATATTATGCGTTCCACATAAAAAATATCAAAATTTAAATATTAAAAATAAAGAATTAATTGATATTTGGGGCTTTATAAAAAAGTGAAAAGTAAAATCTTAGTAACAGGTGGAACAGGATTTATAGGTTCAGCAATATGCAATTTTTTCAGTGATAAAGGTTATCAAATAACAATATTAGACAATAATTCAAGAGGAAAAAAAAAGAGGTTAAAAAAAAACAAAAATATTAAAATTATCAAAGGAGATGTCACAAATGTAAAAGATGTTTATAAATCTGCAATAGGACAAAACTATATATTTCATCTTGCCGCAATTAATGGCACAAAATATTTTTACGAAAAGCCTGATAAAGTTCTAGATGTAGCGTGTAAAGGAATTTTAAATATAATAGATGTTGCTAAAAAACTGAAAATAAAAAACATTTTTTTAGCATCTAGTTCTGAGGTCTATCATTCTCCAACAAAAATTCCAACAAATGAGAATGAACCAATCAAAATACCAGATATATTTAATTCTCGTTATTCTTATGCGGGAGGAAAAATTTTGACTGAATTATTGGGGATTAATAATGCACGTTTTTTCAAAAAAATGATTATCTTCAGACCTCATAATGTTTATGGTAATGATATGGGAGAAGAACATGTTATCCCTGAGTTAATTAAAAAAACTATATTGGCAAATACAAAGATCAAAATAAAAGGTTCTGGTTTAGAGACAAGATCCTTTATTTATATTGATGATTTTCTTGCCGCTTTTTATTTAGTATTTAAAAAAGGAAAACATTTAAATATTTATAATATTGGCACTGAAGAGCGAATTAAAATTATAGACTTAGCTAAAATGATAATAAAAATTTTCAAAAAAAAAGTTACAATTGGAAAAGAGCAAATTGCTGCTGGAGGAACAAAACATAGATGTCCAAATATTGATAAATTAAAAAGATTAGGATTTAAAAAAAAAATTAGTCTAAGAGTTGGATTAAATAAAATTATAAATATTAATGGAAAAATATAAATATTTAAAAAGCTGTCAGGTATCTGGATCAAAAGATTTAAAAAAAATTGTTTCTTTAGGTAATATTCCATTTGTAAATGATATGCATAAAATAAATAAAAACGGCAATATTACAATGAGTGCTCCGTTAGAATTATATTATTGTAAATTATCTAAACTTGTACAATTAAATATAGAGGTAGATAAAAAAATCCTTTTTCCAAAAAGCTATCCTTACACAAGCAGTACAACTAAAATTTTAAGAGATAATTTTAAAAAATTAAGATTAAATGTTGAAAAAGACAATCTATTAAAAAAAAATGATTTGGTAATAGATATTGGCTCAAACGATGGAAACTTACTAAGTTATTTTAAAGATAAATATAGAGTTCTTGGAGTAACTCCAGAAAATATTGGGAAATTGGCAATAAAAAGAGGAATACCAACTATTATAGATTATTATGATAAAAAAGTAGCAACAAACATCGTCAAAAAATTTGGCAAAGCCCAATTAATTACTGCAACCAATGTTTTTGCACATATAAGTGAAGTTAATAATCTTATAAAAAATATAAAAAACTGTTTAAGTGATAATGGAGTTTTTATTTCTGAGTCTCATTACTTATTACCTCTGATAGAAACTAATCAGTATGATACTATTTATCATGAGCACCTTAGGTATTATTCCTTAAAATCTTTAAAATATTTATTCTCTAAGCATAATCTCGAAATCTTCAAAGCAGAAATTATAAAAACACATGGTGGTTCAATAAGAGTCTATGCATCAAGAAGAAATAAATTTAGAAAAAGTAAATCTGTTTTAAACATAATCAAAAAAGAGAAATTTCTTGAAAAAAAAATATTTAATTTTAAACATGAAATAATAAAATCAAAAATTCAATTTTATGAATTGTTAAGTAAAATATTTAAAAAAAATAAATATATAAAAATTGCCGGCATAGGCGCACCTTCTAGAGCTACCACTTTAATTAATTATCTTGGGATAGATGATAGTATTATGGAATATATATTTGAGATAAAAGGCTCAAAAAAAATTGGAATGTACGTTCCAGGCACAAAAATCAAAATTATCGAAGAAAATATAAAAAAATTAAATAAATATGATTTCTTGATATTGTTTTCTTGGCATATAAAAGATGACCTTATTAATTTATTAAATAAAAAAGGGTTTAAAGGAAAATATATTATACCACTTCCTAAACCAAGAATTATATGAAGAAAAAAATATTAGTAGTTGGGGGAGCAGGTTATGTCGGAGGTGTTATAGTTGATTTATTACTCTTGAAAAAAAACTATGAAGTTACAGTTTTTGATAATCTTTTATATGAAAGCAGTTATAGAAAAGAATGTAAATTTATTTATGGAGACATTAGAGATAAAAAATTCTATAGCGCAAAACTAAACCAATATTATGCAATTGTATGGCTTGCGGCTTTAGTAGGAGATGGAGCATGCGCAATTAATCCTGATATGACTAACGAAATAAATTTTTTAACATTAAAAAAATTATGTAAAGTTTACAAAAAAAGAATAATTTTTATTTCAACATGTTCTGTTTATGGCGCTCAACACGGGGTATTACATGAAAAATCAAAAGTAAACCCTCTGTCACATTATGCAACTTCAAAGTTAAAGTGTGAAAAAATTTTAAAGAATAAAAATTCAATTATATTCAGATTGGGTACATTATTTGGAGTAAGTGATAATTACTCAAGGATTAGGATGGATTTAGTCGTGAATACTTTGAGTGCAAAAGCTTTTTTTGAAAAAAAAATGTCTGTATTTGGTGGTGAACAATATAGACCTTTGCTACATGTTAAAGATGTAGCTAGAGCTATTGAAATAGCAATTAGATCCAAAAAAAAAGGTATATATAATTTATCATACAAAAATATGAGAATAATTGACATTGCAAAAGAAATACAAAAATATTTCAAAACTTCTAAAATAATTAAAACAAAAATAAAATTTCAAGATGCTAGAAATTATAAAGTAAGGAATTCTAAAGCTTTAAAAGAATTATCATTCAAAGCAATTTACAATTTGAAATATGGCATATTAGAGTTAAAAAAACTCCTTTTAGAAAAAAGAATTAAAAATTTTAACGACCCAAGATATACAAACCAAAAATATTTAGAAATGTTTAACGAAAAACTATAATTATGATACCTAAATTGATTAAAGGAGATAGATTGTATGATAATAGAGGTTCGTTGCGTTTTAGTAATAACTTAAATTTCAAAAAAATTAAAAGATTTTATATTGTTCATAATTACGATATTAATTTTATAAGAGCTTGGCATGGTCATTTAAAAGAGGAAAAATATATCACTTGCATTAAAGGAACATTTCAAGTTTCAGCAGTAAAAATCAGCAAAGTAAGAAATCCAAACAAAAAAACCAAAATAAATAATTTCACTTTAAATCAGAGTGATAACGATTTCTTATATATACCCAAAGGATATGCAAATGGATCAATGTCATTGGAACTAAACTCAGAGCTTTTAATTTTTTCTACATTAAGCCTAAAAGAAAGTATGAGAGACGATTATAGATATGATTATAACTATTGGGATCCTTGGAAAATCAATAATAGATGAAATCAAAAATAATAATTCTTGGTGCTCATGGTATGCTTGGATGGCAAATATTAAATGAATTTAACAAAAAAAATCATAATTTAATTTGTCAAGTCAGAAATAAAAAAAGCAGTATTTTGCTCAAAAAAAAACTCAACTTGAATAAGAATATTAAATTTATATATTTTGATGTTGAGAAAGATAATATCAATAAATTATTAAAAAAAATTTCCAAAAATGATATTATTATTAACTGTATTGGAAAAATTAAACCTTATATTTCTGAAAATAATAGAGACCAAATTTATGCTGCAATTAAAGTTAATAGTATTTTTCCAATGGAGTTGGCTAAAAATATTAAATTTAAAAAAAATAAAATTTATCAAATTGCTACAGATTGTGTATTTGACGGAATAGTTGGAAATTATGATGAAACTTCAAAACATAATGCAGTTGATGTTTATGGCAAGACTAAAAGTTTAGGTGAAGTTAATAGAGAGAATTTTTATAATATCAGAGTTTCTATAATTGGAAAAGAATTGACTACAAGTAATTCATTGGTTGAATGGTTTCTTTCAAATAAACATAAAAATAAAATTTTTGGATTTAAAAACCATTTATGGAATGGTGTATCCACCAATGTATTTGCGCATATTTTATACACTATCATTAGCAAAAAAATTAAGTTGCCTAATTTTTTTCATTTAGTTCCAAAAAATAAAGTAAGCAAATATACATTATTGAGCTATTTAAAAAATCATTTTGAATTTGACCATTTAAAAATTCTCAAAAAAAATAGTAAAACACCAATTAATCGAGTTTTAAAAACAAAATATGAAACCTTAAATAATAGAATTTGGTTAAGAAGTAAATTTAAAAAAAATCTTTCAATTAATGAAATAGTAAAAACTTTATGAAAAAAAAAGTTATCACAATATTAGGAACTAGACCTGAAATAATAAGACTATCTTTAATAATACCAAAATTAGATAAGTTTACTAATCATATTTTGGTTCATACTGGGCAAAATTACGATTTTAATTTAGATAAAATTTTTTTTAAAAACTTTGCAATTAGAAAACCTGATTATTTTTTAGGTGCTAAAGGAAACTTTGCAAGTCAAATAGCAACTATTTTGAAAAAACTATATAATATTTTAATCAAAGAAAAACCCGATAGATTTTTAGTTTTGGGAGATACAAATTCAAGTTTAGGAGCGATTGTTGCAAAAAGATTTGGAGTTCCAGTCTTCCATATGGAGGCAGGCAATAGACAATACGATGATATTGTACCAGAAGAAATTAATAGAAGAATGATAGATAATTGTAGCGATATATTGCTTCCTTACACACAAAGGAGTTGTGAAAATTTAGTTAAAGAAGGTTTTGAAAGAGATAAGATTTTTATAACAGGAAATCCTATTTATGAAGTAATAAACAACAATTATAATAAAATAAATGACTCTGATATCTTAAAAAAATTAAATTTAAAAAAAAAAGATTATTTTTTAGTAACTTTGCATCGACAAGAGAATGTTGATGACGAAAATAAACTTAAATTATTAATAAAAACTCTTGATCGAGCATCTACTAAATTTAAAAAAATAGTAATTTGGCCAGCACATCCTAGAAGTATTAAAAATATTAAAAAATACCATTTAAAAATTACTAAGAAAATTAAAATAATAACCCCGCAAAGTTTCTTTAACTTTATTAAACTAGAGATGAATTCTTTCTGTATTTTAACAGATAGTGGGACTGTTCAAGAGGAGTCAGCAATATTTAAAATTCCAAATATAATTTTAAGAGAAAAGACTGAGAGACCTGAAACCATTGAGTCTGGATCATCTATAATTTCTATGAATAACTCATATGATGTAATAAATGCTATAAATTTTGCGGTTAATGGAAATAATACCCCAAATGATATTAATGAATATAATTTTTCAAATGTATCAAATAAAATAATTAATATAATTTTATCAAACTATGAATTTGATAAAATCTAATAGACTAAATAATTTAATTACAGCTTTATTTTTATTATTACCTATATCTATAGTTTTAAGTAAATTTTTTGCTGATCTTACAGTCGTAATATTATCATTATCTTTTATAGTATTTCATAAATCCTACTACTTGTATGATAATAAGAAATTTTATAATAATACTTTTTTTATCTTATTTTTTTTATTTGTAACTTTTTCTGTTATATCTTCGATGTTTTCGAACAATATATTGGTTTCTTTGAAAAGTTCATTTTTTCATTATAGGTTTATTTTTTTCGCATTATCTTTAGGTTATATTTTTACTTTAGATACTAAAAAAAATTTAACCTTATTTTTCTATATTTTGCTTGGATGTTATATTGTTCTGTTATTAGACGGAACTTATCAATTTATATTTAAAGAAAATATACTTGGGCATGTAGCAAATCCAGTGACACGTGTTAGCAGTTTTTTTTTTGATGAGTTAATTCTTGGATCATATTTAGCAAGACTATTTCCAATTTTGGTATTTTTATTTATTTTTTTAAATATAAAAATAAATAAATATATAATATTATTTTTTTTAATACATTTATATTTTGTTACATTTATTACAGGAGAGAGATTAAGTTTTTTTATACTAAATATTTATTATTTTTTATTCACAATTTATTTGATCAAATCAAAAGTAAAAAAACTTAGCTTTATAATTTCATTTATTTTAATATTGTCTCTAACTTTAAATTTATCTGAAAACTTTAACCCAAGGTCAAGCTTAAATACTATTTCAGATCAATTTACAAATTTCAATTATACTTTATGCGATGAAACAAAATCAAAAATAAACTCGAATGAATATTTGATTAATAAATGGAATTATATACCAAATTGCGATCCAATATTTAGTATTTTAGGAGTTGATATTTATTATATTTATTCGCTGATGCATTTTAACCATTATATTTCTGCATTAGAAATTTTCAAAGATAATACTTTTATAGGAGTGGGACCAAAAAATTATAGATATAGATGCCATGAGGCAAAATATTTTCTCAATGAATTTAGTTGTTCCACTCATCCACATAATTATTTATTACAAATTCTATCTGAAACAGGACTTATTGGTACAGTCTTATTTATGTCAATTTACATATCATTAGCTTTGTTGTATTTTAAGGAATTACTTGTAAAGTACAATCAACAATCAATATTAAAATTAGTATTGTTCACATCTGTATTGATAAACTTTTTCCCTTTGTTTCCAAGTGGTAGTTTTTTTAATAATTGGAATTCAATAGTCTATTCTCTTCCTTTTGGCTTTTTACTAGGATTTTACAAATATATAAAATGGAAATAATTTTATTATTCTTAATATTGATTTTTTTCAATCTAATTATTTTTCAATTTAATAGTCTTATTGCAAAGAAATTAAATCTTTATGACAAGCCAGATTATAAAAGAAAAATTCATTTGACAAAGGTGCCTTTGACTGGAGGAATATTTTTATTTTTAAATTATTTATTTATCTCCATTTTGTTAAATTTAAATTTTTTTGAAAATTTAAACCTAGGCTTTAATGATAAAAGAGAATTTATAGCAATTTTTTTCTTAGTTACATGTTTATTTTTGTTAGGTCTATTTGACGATAGATATGATATTAGCGCATCAACAAAATTGTTCCTACTAACATTTATTATTTTTATAGGAATTTTAATAGATGAAAATATTATTGTTAGTCAATTAGATTTTTATTTTTTTAAAGACTCAATTAATTTATCTAAACTTTCAATACCATTAAGTATCCTTTTTATTCTTTTATTTATTAATGCACTAAATATGTTCGATGGCATAGATATGCAGGTATCTTTTTATTTTTTTACTGTAATATTATTTTTATTAATTAAATTTAGCCTATATTATTTAATTTATTTTATACCTGTTATATTTTTAAATTGTTATTTTAATTTTAAAAAAAAACTATTTTTGGGAGATTCGGGTACTAATATAATTGCAATATTAATATCTTGGGTAATTATAAAAAATTATAATTTTAATATTACATTTAATTGTGAAGAAATATTTATTATCATGTCAATTCCGGGCATAGATATGCTGAGGCTTTTTTGTTCAAGACTATTGAAAGGAAAAAATCCTTTTATAGCTGATAAAAATCATTTACATCATTTATTTCTATCAAAATTTAAATACTTTCATTCTTTTTTATTAATTCAATCTTTGATAATTATTCCATTGGTTTATTATACCTTCAAAAATTCAAATATTTTGATAGCTCTGACAATATCAATTTCTTTATATTTTACTTCTTTGTTTATTTTAAAAAATAAAGAAGTTTTAAATTAGTAATAATAAATTTTATATCCTAAAACTAATTTTTTTTTTATATCTCCTACATCCGAGTTTGATGTACACGGTGATTTTGAAGACATACACAAGGTATAAGGATATGGTTTATAATATAAAAAATCACCACTTTTAGACTTAATTTCTATATTTGTATTTTTATTATTCATTTCAGTATAAGAATACATCTTGGGCCATGGAAAATTTAAATATTTATTATCAATATTTTCATAAATTCTTGAAATATTTTTATAAAATATTCCAAATAAACAAATAATTAGAATGATATTTATAAATTTATTTATATTAATTTTTTTTAAATCAATTGATTTAATATTAAAATGTAGCAAATTTAAGAATAGAATATTAATAAAGCTAATAATATAGGCTTGACCGTATCTATAAATTGGAAATTTAAGAAACCAAGTTAATAAAGATATAAATGTAATACCAAGTAATAAAAAATTTAGTTTATAAATTTTTTCATCTTTTAATTTATTTATCCCCAGAATTAAAAAAACAAATATCAATAAGACTTGAGGTATGATTTCTTTTGTAAATACTTTTAAGTGATTATTTTTCCATACTGAGAGCCAATTAAAATTTTTTATATATTCTGTTTGACTAATCTCAATTTTTTTGTTCGGCCAATCTTTAGCCCAGGCCTCACTTGTACGACTTACCCTTTCTGGATTTGAAACCCTAGAATTTAAAGTCGTCCACTCTAAATTTTTTATACAAGTTACGGACACAGGGTAAAATGCACAAGAGCTGATAAGTATATTTTTTGTCGTCCATAATAATAATATTAATAAACAAATTATGTTTAATTTAGAGAAAATTTTTATTTTGTTTTGAACAAGCAAGATGACTGGAAACAAAAAAACTAATAATAAAAATGGTTTAATCAAATATGCAAATATAGAAAATAAAATAACATTTATTTTTAAATTATTATTGGAATTTTCAAAGTAGCAATAAATAAAATTACATAATGCTAGATAATAAAACATATGTCCTGGATCGTCATTACCCAGACCGCTGTATCTGTTCATTGAATATAAAATATTAAACAAAAATAGAAAAAAAATAATTTTCAATATTCCATTATTATTTCTTATAAGATTAATAAAGTATAAAACTACAAATGAAAAAGTATTTGCTAAAGGTAATAAAATTCCATTTTCACTAAAAATAACATTATTAAATGCAGCAGATAAATATTGAAGTAAAGAAGTATGTCCAAATCGAAATTCAAGATTAGCTGATCCAATTATTATCTTACTATCGTTTATCATATTTATAAAAGGTAAATGATACAAACCTGCGTCTGGTCTGTTTGTATTGTCAAAATACATTATTAATGAACTGACTAAACCAATGATTATAGAATGAAAAATTATATTTTTTTTATAAGGTAATATTTCTTTAATAATAAATATTGTAGGAAATAGTAAAATAAGAAGACTGGCAAAACTTGAAATTTTGATGAAAAAATTAGTAATAAATGTTAATAATGATATTAATATTAATCCATAAAGACCTGATTCAAAATTGTTTTCTTCATAGCCTTTAAAACCTAATAATTTTTTAAAACTTATCCCATTTAAAATTATGATTATGGATGATATTGAGTTTAAAAATAATATATTAAGATATTCCATATGAATATATATGTTGTAGTACCATGTTTTAACGAAATTAGAACTATTAAAAAATTAATTGAATCTTTGATTAACATCAATTTAAAACTTAAAATTATTTTAATTGATGATGGATCAACTGATGGTACCAAACAAGTAATATCTAAACATTTAAGAAAGAAAATATTTAAGTTTATAAATTTAAAAAAAAATTATGGAAAAGGTTATGCGATTAACTGTTCAAAAAAATATATAAAAAAAAACTCATATGTTATAATTCAAGATGCTGATTTAGAGTACGATCCAAATGATTATTACAAATTATATAATTTTTTTTTAAAAAATAAAAATATTAATATCGTTTATGGTTCAAGATTTCTTAATAAAAAATTTTCAAAAATATATTATTCATTTGGTAAAAGTTTAATAAGAATATTCGGAAATAAATTATTAACAATATTTTCAAATTTTTTAAATGATCAAAATTTAACTGATGCACATACATGTTATAAAACTTTCAATTCAAATATATTTAAAAAAATTAAATTAAAAGAAAAAGGATTTAGTTTTTGTCCAGAGATAAATACTAAAATCGCAAATGAAAAATTACCCATAAAAGAGTTGCCAATTAAATATTTTTCAAGATCAAAGGAAATGGGAAAGAAAATAACTTATCTTGATGCTTTTTTAGCAATAAAAACTATAATTGTTTGTAAATATTTCTCTTAATATCTCTTGAAATTAAATAGATTTTTTTCTATAACCACTTGCCTGGTGATTATTGCGAAAGTGTAATACCCGATACCATTCCGAACTCGGAAGTCAAGCCTTTCTGCGCCGATGGTACTTAGTCTTAAGACTTGGAAGAGTAGGACATTGCCAGGCTAA
>MDSZ01004079.1_pt1 | contig 13498 bp, 12 predicted proteins | sample 811201 | NCBI WGS metagenome assembly MDSZ01 (sample SAMN05326647, study PRJNA326480) | marine metagenome | isolation source: seawater | place: Indian Ocean: North | collected 2010
CTTGAATATAAGCAGTTATTTCAGGATTATCATCAAACTCTGAATTTCTACATTTCATACTTTTTATTAAAAGATCTTTGTATTTTACCTCCTCACCATTTCTAAGTTTGATAAGTTGATTTTTAGAACTTATTTTATCAAGAATCTTAATATCAGTATTAAATCCCTCTAATTCATTAGCTGATACTAATGAAATTAAACTAAATAATATTAAGTAGATTGTAAGTTTTAACTTTTCCAATTTTTATATTTTTTTTTTTGAATATCAGTATTTTTATTAGGGTAGTAAGCATCATCAGTGCCTGTTAAATTTGGCTTATGTGGCTTCTGCCAATCATATTTTTCCAAATCATGTTTTTTTTCTATTTTATTTGGAGTATGATGTATCCATGAATACCATTCAACTGGAATTTTTGATGCATCAATTTCATTAGAATATATTACCCATCTTTTTCCTTTTTTATTTTCATAATATTTATTTCCAAAAGAATCTTTACCGACTAATTTTCCAAAAAATATTGTTTCTAATCTAGTTCCAAAAGTATCCCGATTCCACCAAGTGAAAATTTTATTTAAAACTGTCAACATAAAAGTTATAAAACTTCAATTCAAAATTGTATAAAATAAATTAGACTAAAAATTGTTTTTGTATATAAATAAATTGAATCATTATTCAAATTAATTTTAAAAAAATTGGGGAGAAATGGCAAAATATTTAGTTGAAACGTATTATACGTGCACATTTAAGGTTAATCATTACTTGGATGATATTAATGAAGTGGAGCTCAAAAATCTTGAAAAAAGAGATGATGGAAAATTTGAGATTTTGGATGTAAAACTTGATAATAGAAAAACCAAAAGTCTGGATACAAAAAATAGTAAGATTGTTGAAAATAATAAAATTGACGTAGTTTTAGATAATAAAAAAACTCAATCAAAAAACTTAGAAAATATATTGAACTCAAATAATTTAAACTTAGATAAAAATAGTAAAAGATTTAGTATGCCTGATCGAAGAAAAGGATATATACAAAAAGCATCTATTGGTGATCATAAAGTTTATCTTCATACTGGTGAATATGAGGATGGAAAAATCGGAGAAATATTTATTGATACTAGCAAAGAGGGAGAGCTTGTAAAAGCTTTAATGAATAATTTTGCTATAGCAGTCTCACTGGGACTTCAATATGGAGTACCGTTAGATGAGTTCATAAATGCATTCGTAGGTACAAAATTTGAACCTTCAGGTAAAGTTTTTGGAAATGATAGAATTCTAAGCGCTTCTTCGATTTTAGACTATATTTTTAGAGAATTAGCTATTTCATATCAAAATAGAGAAGATTTAGCCCATACTCCTTCTATAGGTACTTCTGAAAATTCAAATTCAGATGAAAGTAATTCTGAAGATCAGAATCAATTATTAAAGATTGTCAAAGACATTACAAGTAAAGGGTTTGTAAGAAGTAATTATAAAAAAAATCTTGTTGATTTATCAGATGTTAAAATTAATCTTAAAGGAAAAAAATAATTTATTTTTTATTTTTAAAGCTTAAATTCAATTCTTTTAGTTGGTTCTCATTAACTTCTGATGGTGCATTCATCATTAAATCTTGAGCGTTTTGATTCATAGGAAACATGGTAACTTCTCTAATATTTTTCTCATCTGCTAGAAGCATAACTATTCTATCTATACCAGGAGCAATACCTCCATGTGGTGGAGCACCAAAACTTAATGCATTTATCATGCCACTAAATTTTTCATCAACTTGTTTTTTATCATATCCAGCAATAGAAAATAATTTATACATTAATTCAGGAATGTGATTTCTTATAGCTCCAGAAGAAAGTTCTACACCGTTACAAACTATATCATATTGATAAGCGAGTATATCTAAAGGTTTTTCAAAATTAATTGTATTTAAATCCCCTTGAGGCATTGAAAAAGGATTATGACTGAATTGAACTTTATTTGTTTGTTCATCTTTTTCAAACATTGGATAATCAATAATCCAACAAAATGCAAAAATATCCTCATTAATTAAGTTCAAATCTTTAGCTATTTTATCTCTTGCTAGGAAAGTTATTTTTTCTAAATCCTTTTTTTTATTACAAGCTAAAAAGATACTATCTCCTACTTTAGCGTCAGTTTTTTTAATAATTTCTTTAAGTGCTTCTTTTGAAAAAAATTTACCAATTGGTCCTTTTGCAAAAATTTCTTTTTCTTTTTCAATAGTAAAATAAGCCATACCCGATGCGCCTTGTTCTCTCGCCCATTTATCTATATTATCGAAAAAACTTCTTGGTTTATCTTTTGTGTTTTCAGTAACTATACATCTCACTTCAGAGCCAGATTTTACTAACTTCTTAAATATCTCAAAAGAAACATCATCTCTACGAAATATTTCTGTAATATCTTTTATAATTAGTGGATTTCTTAAATCAGGTTTATCACTTCCATATTTTTGCATTGCTTCTGAATAAGAAATTTTTGGAAATTTCTGAAACATTAATTTTTTTTTTGAAAATTTTTTAAATGTATTTACCAGTAACTTTTCTACAACCTCAAATACGTCTTCTTGTTCGACAAATGACATTTCAAGATCTAATTGATAAAATTCTCCTGGACTTCTATCTGCTCGAGCATCTTCGTCTCTAAAACACGGTGCAATTTGAAAATATTTATCAAATCCTGAAACCATTATTAATTGTTTAAATTGTTGTGGTGCTTGCGGTAATGCATAAAATTTTCCCGGATTTAATCTACTTGGAACAAGGAAATCTCTTGCTCCTTCAGGACTTGAAGATGTCAGTATAGGAGTTTGAAATTCTAAAAATCCCATCTTATTCATTTCGTTTCTTATAAAAGAGATCACATTTGATCTTAAAATTATATTTTCATGAATTTTTTTTCTTCTTAAATCTAAAAATCTATATTTTAACCTGATTTCTTCTGCATATTCTTGGTCACTAAAAACAGGCATTGGTAATTCTTTGCATGTTCCAAGAATTTCAAATTCATTAATTGAAACTTCGATTTCACCAGTGTCTATATCTGAATTAACTGTTTCTTTAGATCTGTTAACAACTTTTCCCTTAATATTTATTACTGTTTCAAGTTGTGTTTTTTCTAATTTAGAAAAATTTGAATTTTCTTTATCAATTATACATTGAGTTATTCCATAATTATCTCTTAAATCAATAAATAGTAAATTTCCATGATCTCTTTTTTTATTAATCCATCCGGATAAAATTACTTCACTATCAACATCTTTTTTTCTTAATTCATTACAGTTATGGCTTCTATATTTGTTCAACTATTCTCCTAAAACTTCTTTTATTATTTTCAAGTCAATAGATTTTTTTTTTTTTAAACTTAATTCATCAATTTTATATATGAAATCAAATATTTTACCATACGATCTATCAATTCTTTTAATCAAGAACTGGATTAATTTTTCATCTAAAATAATTTGACGATCTGATAAATTTTTCATTATTAGAGCATAAATAAGCTCATCATCTGGTTGTTCAATATTATATAATAAAAAGTTTTTTAATCTTGATCTAAGGTCTGGTAGTTTAAAATCAATATCAACTACTGGTTTTGTTGAAGTAATAATCAAATATTTATTATCTTGATCAATTAAATTAAATAATGAATAAATTAATTTTTCATTTGCATTTATATCCAAATTTTCCACAACAACATTTTGATAAATTTTTATATCTCTAAGACAATTGTCATTCAAAGAATCCGAATTTATCTTATAACCATCAAATTTTTTGAGAAATATATTAACTAAGTGAGTTTTTCCTGAATATTTTTCACCACAAATATTCAAAAATTTTTTTTCCCATCTTGGCCAATCGGTTAACAAATTAAAAATTGATTGATTACTTTTAGATACATAAAAATCATCATCCTTAAAATTTTTTTCATATTCAAATTTTATAATTTGTTGATCCAACTCTCTCATTTCAAGGACCATATCTTATTTTGAGTATTGAAGTCATAATTATTTTCAACCATAGTTTTCAAAAAAACATCTGGAGTTCCATTAAAAACAATTTGAAAATAAACAAAATCTTTATCAAACTTTGATATATAGAAATTATAAACAAGATCAGTTTTTTTAAGTAATTTTTCAAATTCAGAAATTTTGGTATTATTAGAACTTCCTACTTTAACCATTAAAGGATATTTTACAGAAGTATTAATAAGATTATAATTTTTCCAATGATCTTCATATATTATCTTAAGTGTTTCTATCATTTCTCCAATTTTTTCGATATTTTCAAAATCTATATCAAAAAAAGATTGATTCTTTAAAGTTGTGTTATTCTTCATGGTAATTCTTGATAAAACTCTTGCTTCATTTTGATTAATGAAAATTAATGAAACAATTGAGTCTTCCAAATTATATTTATCTGTTATCTCCCTAAAATCATATTTTTCTATAAATTCATATTTTTCTTTGATTAAATTTAAATCTTCAAGATCTTCTGTAGGCAGAATATATTCAATTAAATCATAACTTTTATTGTAATTATTCCATTCACTAAAAAATGAATTTTTTGAGTATAAAAGTAAATCTTTATTTTTCTCATCTATAATTATAGGAATAAATAAAAATTTTTTTTTTTTTGGAACGGATGGAAAAATATTTTTAAATTCCAAGAATTTATAAACTTTTCTTTTATTAAAAGATACGCCTAAATTAAGGTAATAAATTTGATCAACAAATTTTTCTTCTTTAATTGTAAATGATTCTACCATACCCTTTATCTCATTTAATTCAATTTTTTGAATTTTTTTTTTATCAGAAGATTTAATTATTAACGAAGTTAGTTCATTAAAAGCCTTTTGAAATCCCTCATCAATAACTTCATTTTTACTGAAATCCATTTCAAAAGGTCTAGAAATTTCTATGTTATTAATTTTAAAAGATTTTGCTTGAACTTTAGCTGTGGAAAAAAAAAATATAATTAGAGATAGAAATGCAAAAAAAATATATAAGTTTTTCAAATGAAAAATAATATTAATTTTCATACTGTATAGTAATGAATAAAAACTTATTTACCTATAAAAAAAGTGGTGTTGATATTAAAGCAGCAGATAAATTTGTTAAATTCATAGCTAATATTTCAAAAAAAAATGGCAAAAAAAAGTTAAATAATATTGGTGGTTTTGGGTCAATATCAAATATTCCAGTTGGTTTAAAAAAACCTAAAATTGTTGCATGTACAGATGGGGTTGGAACAAAAATAGAAATCGCAAATATTTTGAACAAATTTGATACAATTGGAATAGATCTTGTTGCTATGAGTGTAAATGATTTAATCGTACAAGGAGCCAGACCTCTTTTTTTTTTAGATTATATTTCTATTAACAAGATTAATTTACCAAAACTAAAATCAATAATAAAAGGTATAAATAAAGGTTGTCAAATTTCAAAATGTAATCTAGTTGGTGGCGAAACTGCGGAGATGCCAGGTACATACGAAAAAGGTAAATTTGATATTGCTGGTTTTGCTGTTGGCTTAGTTGAAGAAAAAAAGATTATCACGAAAAAAAAAATTAAGAAAGATAATCTAATTTTAGCAGTTCCCTCAAGTGGAATACATTCAAATGGATTTTCGTTAGTAAGAAATATCATTCAAAAAAATAAAATCAAAATTATTAATAATTTATTTCTTAAAAAAGAATTAATTAAACCCACTAAAATATATGTAAATGAAATTCTCAAATTAGTTGACAATAATTTAATTAACGGTTGTGCAAATATTACTGGTGGTGGCTTAAAAGATAATATTGAGAGAATTTTGCCAAATAATGCTAATGCGGAAATTGATTTACAAAAAATTAAAACTAAAAAAATCTTTAAATGGATTAAGCAAAATAAAATTAGTGATAAGGAAATGTTAAAAACATTTAATTGTGGTGTTGGATTTTGTTTAATAATAAATAAGAAAAACTATTCTAAAGTAGTTAAATTTTTTAATAGGGAATTTAAGCCCTATATTATAGGAAAAATTAAATCGGGAAATAAAAAAGTTAAACTTAATGGCAAAATTAGTTGGATTTAAAAAAACTCGAACTGCTATTTTTATTTCTGGAGCTGGAAGCAATTTCAAAAATTTGATCAATTTCTCAAAAAAGAAAAATTCTCCAATTAAAATTATTTTAGTTTTATCTAATAATCCTAAAGCTAAGGGTTTAAAATATGTCTCTGGAAATAGGATAAAAAAGAAAATTTTTAAATTTATAAATAAAAGAAATAAAGAAAATCATATTCTAAAATATCTCAAAAAAAATAAAATTGATCTGATCTGTTTAGCTGGATTTATGAAGATATTGTCAAAAAATTTTATCAAAAAATTTAATGGTTTAATCTTAAATATACATCCTTCTTTGCTGCCAAAATACAAAGGTTTAAATACTCATGAAAAAGCTATTAGAAATAAAGATAAATATTCAGGTTGCAGTGTTCATTTAGTAAATTCAAAGCTAGACTCGGGCAAAATAATTATGCAAAAAAAAGTAAGAATATTAAAAACAGATAACCCAAAAACATTAGCAAAAAGAGTACTAAAAGCAGAACATATTTTATATCCTAAAGCTATTGGTAAAATATTAATTAATCTTTAAAAAAAAAATCAATTTCTATTTTGGCGTTATCAATACTATCTGAACCATGAACTGAATTTTTATCTATTGAAATACCATATTTTTCTCGAATAGTGCCTGGCTTGGCATCTTTTGGATTAGTTGCACCCATTAGTTCTCTATTTGCTAAAACTGCATTACTTTTTTCAAGAACCATTACAACTATTGGACCAGATGATAAATAAGCACAAAGCTCGTTATAAAATGGCTTTGTTTCATGAACTTTGTAAAACTTTTCAGCTTCTGATTTTTCTATCTGAATTTTTTTTTCTTTTAGTATATTAAAGTCATTTGATCTAAACATTTCCTTAATTTCATTTTCCAAATTTCTTTCCACGGCATCTGGTTTAATTATTGATAGTGTTTTTTCTGTATTATTCATAATTATCCTCTATTAGTTTATTTAATAATCTTACTCCAAATCCTGTAGCTCCCCCAGAATTTAATGCTCCACCATATTTAGAAAATGCCATTCCGGCTATATCCAAATGTGCCCAAGGAGTTTTATTAATTATAAATCTTTGTAAAAATTGTGCTGCAGTTGTCGAGCCAGCACCACCAACATAATTTATATTTTGCATATCAGCATTTTTTGACTCTATTAATTTATCATAATTTTTATTTAGTGGCATTCTCCACACTTTTTCATCAACTTTTATCCCTGCATCAAATATTTGCTTAGATAATTTGTCATCGTTAGAAAAAAGACCTGCATATTCAGAACCTAAAGAGACAATTATTGCACCTGTCAAAGTTGCAAGATCAATAATAAATTGAGGTCTAAATTTTTTTTCTGTAAAAGTTAAAGCGTCAGCTAAAACTAATCTTCCTTCTGCATCTGTATTTAAAACTTCAATTGTTTTGCCACTAAATGATTTTACTATATCTCCAGGTCTTTGAGCATTTCCACCAGGCATATTTTCTACAAGCCCAACAACACCAACTGCATTTATTTTTGCTTTCCTTAAAGCTAAGTTTTTCATTAACCCTACAACAACAGCTGAACCAGCCATATCGTATGTCATATCTTCCATAAATTTAGCTGGCTTTAAAGATATGCCACCAGTATCAAAACAAACACCTTTCCCAACAAAAGCTAAAGGTTTATCTTTTGATTTTTTTCCATACCATTCTATAGTTACGAGATATGATCCTCTAATACTACCTTGACCGACTCCTAACAAAGCATTCATTCCAAGTTTCTTTAATTTTTTTTTATCATAAACAGTTACTTTCAGACCTAGCTTTCTTAACATTATTAATCTTTTTGCATATTCGTCTGGATGAAGAATATTGCCTGGTTCTGATACTAAATCTTTTGTAAAAGTTGTGCCTTCAATTAAAGAGTTAAATCTTTTATTTAAGTTTAATTTCAATGATTTATTTTTAGATATAATATTAAAATTAAAATTTTTAATTTTTTTTTTACTTTTATATTTATTGAATCGATATTCTTTTAATTTAACTCCATGAAAAAATTCATCTAAAAAATATTTATTTTTTTTGGCAAATAAATTTATATTTTTATCAAGAAATATGAGATTTAAGATAAGTTCTTTATCAATATATTCATGAAACCTAGCTCCTAACTTTTCATTGTCTAATGATTTATTTTTTTTTACCTTAATAAGTATTAACTTTTGATTTAGATCCAAACTCATTGAAATTATTAGTTTGTCTTTAGTTAAATTTTTTGACAATGATTTATTGATAACACTTGAATATTTTGAAAAAGGTAGATTATCTAGCCCTGATATTCTGAAATTTTCATCACAAAATAAAACAAAATTTTTGATTACTTCCTTATTGATATCTTTTTTTAATTCTACTTTAATAGACATAATTTTTAATTACAAAGAGTTCTAAATGAATGCTATATATGTTGTAAATTATTATTTTCAATGAAAAAATTAATATTTCAAAAATTCGCCAAAGATACATTCATTTTTTTTATTTTTACAAGTATTACTGTAGGATTGATTGTATGGACAATGCAAGCTGTAAATTATTTTGATTTTGTTACCCAAGATGGTCATGGATTGAAAACATATTTTTCTTATATATTATTTAACTTTCCAAAAATTATTCACAGGATAATACCTTTTATATTTTTTATTTCTCTTTTTTATATGATACTAAATTATGAAACTAAAAATGAGTTAATTATTTTTTGGATACATGGAATTAGTAAACTTAATTTTGCTAATAAAATAATCATCTTATCAATTTTTTTAACTTTATTTCAGATTTTAATTGGTGGTTTGTTCTCACCATTCTCTCAATATAAAGCAAGAGAATTTATCAAAAATTCAAATGTGGATTTTTTTACATCTCTAATTAAAGAGGGAAAATTTATTAATGTTGTAGATGGATTGACAATTTTTATTGATAAAAAAAATGAAGATGGAACCTACACAAATATTTTTCTTGATGACTCGTCAAAAATAAATTCAAAAATGATTTTTGCAAAAAATGGGATATTAATAGATAGTAATAATAAAAAAATTTTTAAATTATTTGACGGTAAGGTTATTAATAAAGATAAAAATAAAATAAATGAATTTGCATTTGATCAAATTGATTTTAATTTGGCAGATTACTCTTCAAATTCAATACTTGTTCCAAAAATTCAAGAAATAAATTCTTATGATTTATTTGATTGTTCTTTAAATGTTCGTGAGAATCAAATCATAAATGTTGATGAAGAATTTTTATGTGAGAAATCTTTAGTTAAAGATATCAATCAAGAATTATTTAAAAGATTTTATAAACCTCTTTATATTCCAACAATTGCTCTGTTATGTTGTTTTTTAATTTTAATTCCAAAAAATAATACAACTTTTGAAAAAAATAAAAGAATAATTTTTTTTATAATTTTTTTAGTTTTAATTTTTTCCGAAGTGAGCCTTAGATATTCAACAATTTCTAAAATTACAACTATGTTTTATTTAATCGCTCCGTGGATATTATTTTTAACGACTTATTTATATTTTTGTAAGAGGTTAAGAAATGTTTAAAACTTACGAGAAATACATTATTAAAAGTTTTATTAATAAGTTTTTAACAATAAGTTTTATTTTTTTATGTTTAATAATAATTTTAAGTATATTTGAAGAGATTTCTTTTTTTAAAAACACCAACGTAAATTTTATTTTTCCATATTTTTTAACACTTTTGGGTGTTCCAATTACACTATTTGAAATTTTTCCATTTATATTTTTGATAACAACTCAATTTTTATTTTATGATCTTTTTAGAAAAGATGAAATAGATCTTTTGAAAACAAATGGATTAAGTAATTTAAAAATTATTAAAATTTTATTTTTTTCTTCGATATTCATTGGACTTATTACTGTTTTGATTTACTACAACGGTGCTTCAAAATTAAAATTTTTTTATACGGATATCAAAAATAAGTTTTCAAATGATAATAAATATTTAGCTGTTGTTACTGATAGTGGATTATGGCTTAAGGATGAAATAGATAAAAATACTTTAATAGTTAAGGCAAGTTATATCAAAGAAAATTTTTTAATTAATGTAGTTATCAATCAATTCAATGAAAGTTTTGAAATAGAAAAAACAATTCAGTCTGAAGAGATAGATATAAATAATAAAGAATGGATAATTAAAAATCCAAAAATAACTATTAATAATATTTCAAATTCTCTAAAAGAAAACTTAAAACTAGAGACTAATTTTGATAAAGAAAAGATAAACAGTTTATTCTCTAATATTTCTACCTTAAATTTATTAGAACTTTTTGACTTGAAAGAAGATTATGAAAACTTAGGATATTCTTCAGATGAAATCGTGATCCATTTATTAAAACTTTGCTCAACACCTTTATTTTATGGAATATTAACAATTCTGTCTTCAATAATAATGTTTAATTTTAGGAAAGATAAATCTCTTTTTTTTCATGTAATTTTAGGTATTTTAATGTCAGTCATCATTTATTATATAAATTTTATGTTTGCTTCGTTGGGAAATAATGGAAAAATACCTATTATAGCCTCAATTTTCCTTCCAATTTTATTTATTTCCATCATATCAATCATGGGTTTAATAAGAGTAAATGAAAAATAGTTTAAAAATATTAATATTATTTTTTTTATTTTTGAATAATGCTTTTGCTGTTGAGCAATTTACATTTGAGTCTTCAGAGATAGAAATCATTAATAATGGCAAATTTATTTATGCAAAAAACGGAAAGGCCATTTCCTCTAATTACAATTTAGAAATAGAGGCAAAAAATTTTGAATATGATAAAGATTTAAAAATTTTAAAAGCTTTCAATGGTTTTGCATTATATAAGGATAATGATCTTAAGATAGACTTTGAAAAAATGACTTATAATCAAAATGAGTCAATTCTTACAGCAAAAGATAACATTAATATTTATGAACAAAAAAAAAATTTTTTAATTCAAACTGATTTAATTATTTATGATCAAAAAAGTAATATTATTAAGTCCCCAATAAAATCTATTTTAAAAGATAATTTTAATAATCAAATAATTTCACAAAAATTTGAATATAATCTTAATAATAGTGTGATTAAAATAGACCAAGCTAAAATGGTAGACTCTCAGAATAATAATTTTAATATTAGCTTAGCTTATATAAATACTAATTTAAATAAGTTATATGGAAAAGATATTGAAGCTTACTTAGAAAATATTTCATTTAATAAAGGTAATGAACCAAGATTAAAAGGTAAAAGTATAATTTATGATACTAATACAACAGAAATATCTAAAGGTGTTTTTACAACTTGTAAAAGAAGAGATAATTGCCCTCCTTGGGAATTATCTGCTAAAAAAATTCAACATGATAAAAAAAATAAGATAGTGAATTATGAAGGTGCATGGTTAAGAATTTATGATGCGCCAGTCATGTATTTTCCGAAATTTTTTCACCCTGATCCAACTGTAAAAAGGCAATCAGGCTTTTTAGTTCCAACTATAAAAAATTCACCAAACTCTGATAACTATTTAAATTTACCTTATTTTTATGCACTAAGCCTAAATAGAGATATGACTTTAACTCCTCGTTTCTATAACGATGATAAATTACTTGTGCAATCAGAATATAGACATGTAAATTTAGATAGTTCACATATGGCCGATATAAGTATGTTTTATGAAACAAATGAAAATTCTAAAAATCATTTATTTTACAAATATGATAAGAGATTAGCTTTTAATAAATTTGACTTAAGTGATTTAAGTTTGAATATTGAAAGAGTATCTAATGACACTTACTTAAGAGCGAATAAACTTGTATCACCATTGATTGATGATTTTGATCTTCTTGAATCTTCACTTTCAATGGATCTTTTTTCAGAGGAACTGTCAATTAATTCTAAATTGCTTGTATACGAAGATTTAACAAAACCAGAAAATGATAGATATGAATTTATCTTACCAAAAGTAGATATTATAAAAAAAATTGAGAATAGAACAAATCTTAATGGTAATTTTTCTTTCAAATCAAGTAATTTAGTTAAAAATTATCAGACTAATATATTTGAAAAAATAAATATTAATGACTTTGTGTTTGAGTCTAGTCCATACATAACTAACACTGGTTTTTATAATGATTATAATTTTATTATAAAAAATGTAAATTCGGACTCACAAAATTCAGAGGATTATAAAAATAATACCAATTATTATCTTTCTGGTTTATGGCAATTTAACTCTGCTTTACCTTTAATTAAAGAAGATGAATTTTATCAAAACATATTAAAACCAAAACTATCCATTAAAATCAGTCCAAAACACACTAAAGATTTTAGTGATGAGACAATTCGTTTAGATATAAATAATATTTACAATATGAACAGATTATCCAAAAATGATACTTTAGAGGGTGGTTTTTCAGTTGCATACGGAAACGATTTTTCAATGTATGATAAAAAAAAATCTCATGAAATTTTTACCTTAAAAATTGCGAATAATCTAAGATTTGAAGAAAATGAAGATTTACCAATTAATGATCAAATTGGTCAAAAAACATCTAATTTTTTTGGAGAAATCTCTTATAGCCCAAACAAATTTTTTACTTCAAGATATAATGCTTCTGTTAGAAATAATCTTAGCGACAATAATTATGAAAATTTAATTACAGAATTTAGTGTAAATAATTTTGTAACTACTTTTGAATATTTAAATGAAAATAATTCATCCGAAAAGAATTCATATTTAGTAAATACTACTAAATTTTCAATTGATGATAGCAACAACCTAATTTTCTCTACAAGAGAAAATAAAAAATTAGATTTAACAGAATATTATAATTTAGTTTACCAATATAAAAATGATTGTTTAGCTGCTTCAATAGAATACAACAAAGAATACTACACTGATAAAGATATAAAACCTGAAGAAAATATTTTCTTAAAACTTACAATTATACCTTTTGGAGAAACAAGTAGTCCTAATTTAAGATAAAAATGTTAAAAATTTTTTTTTTAATAAATTTATTTACTTTTATTTTCATAGGATCCACATTAGGAAAATCTAATTTATATATATATGCTACAATTAATGATCAAATAATTACGAATTTTGACATTCAAAAAGAGAGTGAGTATTTAAAACTTTTGAATCCAAAGCTTTCCCAAATAAATAATGATAGAATTTTCAATTTAGGAAAAAACTCTTTAATTAAAGAAATAATTAAAAAAAAAGAAATTGAAAAAATTTTTGATCTTCAAAAAGAACATCCTTTAGTAAATCAATATTTAGAAAATATTTATAAAAATTTAAATTTCCAAAATGAAGATGAATTTAGGATTTCTTTATCAAAGAAAGAAAATTATTCC
>MDSZ01024433.1_pt1 | contig 13498 bp, 12 predicted proteins | sample 811201 | NCBI WGS metagenome assembly MDSZ01 (sample SAMN05326647, study PRJNA326480) | marine metagenome | isolation source: seawater | place: Indian Ocean: North | collected 2010
AATAATTTTTGCAACTCACAATAGAGAACTTGCTAACAGGGCTGATTACAAGTTGTTTATTTCTGATGGTATTATAAAACGTGTTAATGCTCGATGATAAAAAATATTTTAACAACATCAAAATTCATACTCAGTACTCAATTTGTGAAGGAGCAATCAAAATTGATGATTTGGCTAACTATTGCAAAGAAAATAAAATTAAATCACTTGGATTAGCTGATAGCTTAAATTTATGTGGGGCTTTAGAGTTTTCAGAAAAACTTTCTAAAGTTGGAACACAACCTATTATTGGCACTCAAATCAATCTAAAAGGTTTCAATGTAACGGGTAAGGTGACATTATATGCAAAATCTAAGGAGGGCTATAAAAATTTAACAAAACTTTCCTCAATAAGTTATTTAAACAGTAAAGAGACAGAGGAGCCTGCCTGCGAAATTAAAGATGTAATTAAAAATAACAATGATCTTATTTTGTTAACGGGAAATTACAGAGATTTCTTCGGAAAATTATTTTTAGCTAATAAATTAAGAAATTTTGAGGAAACTATTAAAGTTTTTCAAAATATTTTTCAAGATAGATTATACTTTGAAATCCAAAGGCATGGTGAAACTAATGAAAAGAATTTTGAAAATTACTTATTAAATAATTCTAATACCCTTAAAATTCCCCTTATAGCTACTCAAGATGTCTTTTATCTTAATGAAGATATGTATGAAGCGCATGATGCATTAAAATGTATCGGGGAAAAAAATTTTGTTGATGACAAAAATAGATTAAAGTTAAGTAACCAACATTTTCTAAAAAAAAACGATGAACTTGCTAAATTATATTCAGATATTCCTGAAGCTTTAGAAAATAATTATAATTTTCATCTTAGATTTAATTTTAAACCAAAAAAGTCAAAACCTATCTTACCTTCAATTGTTAGTGCTAATAGTAATTCCCCTGAGGAGGAACTTTCAATACAAGCACAAGAAGGATTAGATAATAGAATAAAGAATTTTATTACAAAAACAAATTTATCTAAATCTGAAGGGGAGATTAAAAATATTTATAAAGATAGATTGAATCATGAGATTAACATTATTAACTCAATGGATTATGCTAGTTATTTTTTAATAGTTTCCGATTATATAAAATGGGCTAAAAAAATGTCTATTCCAGTCGGTCCTGGCAGAGGCTCTGGAGCAGGTTCTCTAGTAGCTTATTGCTTAGATATTACAGACTTAGATCCAATACAATATGATTTGATTTTTGAAAGATTTTTAAACCCGGATAGAATTTCAATGCCTGATTTTGATATAGATTTTTGTGAGGAAAAAAGAGATATGGTTTTTCAATATCTTAAATCTAAATATAAGGATGGGGTAGCTCACATAATAACTTTCGGTAAACTTAAAGCTAGGATGGCTTTAAGAGATGTGGGTAGGGTTTTAGGATTGACATATGGGCACGTTGATAGACTTTGTAAAATGGTACCTTTTGATCCGTCTAGACCTTTGACACTTCAAGAATCTATTGATAGAGAACCAAGATTTAAAGAGGAACTTAAAAACAATCCTAAAGTAAAAAAATTATTAGAATTATCTTTAAAACTAGAGGGGCTAAATCGAAATATGGCTACTCATGCTGCAGGTGTTGTAATTGCAGGAGATAAATTAGCTGAACAATTTCCTTTATATACTGACCATAATTCAAACCTTATTTTACCTTCTACGCAATATGATATGTATTCATCTGAAAACGCAGGGCTTGTTAAATTTGACTTACTGGGTTTAAAAACTTTGACTGTGATTGATAAAACTTTAAAGAGACTTAAAAATAAAAATATTAACCTCGAAATAAGCAAAATAAATCAAAACGATAAAAAAGTTTTCACTCTTCTTTCTACAGGAGAAACCACAGGTTTATTTCAATTAGAAAGCGCTGGCATGAGAGAGGCCATTAAGCAAATGAAACCAAATAAATTTGATGATATTATTGCTTTAGTTGCATTATATCGTCCTGGGCCAATGAGCAACATTCCAATTTATAACGATTGTAAAAATGGCATAAAAGAACCAGATTATATTCATCCTTCTTTAAAAGAAATATTAAAACCTACTTATGGAATAATAATTTATCAAGAGCAAGTAATGCAGATAGCTCAAACGTTAGCAGGTTTTACCGCTGGAGAGGCTGATATTCTTAGACGGGCAATGGGTAAAAAAAAAAAAGCTGAATTAGATAGACAAAAAGAGAGATTCATTAACGGTGCTATCAAAAATGGAATAGCAAAAGATGTTGCAAACTATGTATTCACAAAAATAGAACCTTTTGCTCAATATGGATTTAACAAAAGTCATGCAGCCGCATACGCTTTAATAGCTTATCAAACCGCTTATCTTAAAACATATTTTAAAGAGGATTTTATTGCAGCAACAATGACAACCGAACTCACTAATACATCAAAATTACGTGAGTTTGTTGAAGAGTTGAAAAGATTAAAAGTAGAAATAATTAGACCCTCAATCAACAAGTGTTTTACAGAATTCAAAGCAATCAATGGAAAAATTTACTATGGTTTAGGCGCAATTAAAAACGTCGGTTTTGAAGCTGTTTCAAATATTATAAAAGAACGAGAAAAAAATGGCAAATTTAATTCAATTGATGATTTTATTAATAGAGTTGACTCTAAAGATGTAAATAAACTCCAACTAGAAGGTCTTACAAAAGCAGGCGTCTTCGATGAGTTTGACAAAGATAGAAGCAAAATTTTTACTTCTATACCTAAAATTATTCAAAAAATAAAAAATATAAATGATGATAAAATAAATAATCAATCAAGCTTATTTGAAATAAGTGAAAGTCAATTAGAAAAATTTGAATTTCTACCCTCAACAACCTGGAAACAAAAAGAATTATTAATTGAGGAATTCAAGTCATTAGGTTTTTATGTTTCAGACCATCCTCTTAATGAGTATGAAGAAACCTTTAATCAACTTAATATAATTTCTTACGACCAATTTATTAATAATGAAAACAATGAGGGTTTAGTAGCTGGAACTATTATGTCTATTCAAGAAAAAAAAAGTGCAAAAGGTGCACCATATGCAATAGTAAAATTAAGTGATAATAAAGCAGAATTTGAATTATTTTTATTTTCAGAAATCCTAATAAAAAATAGAGATAAATTAAAAGAATCAGAGTCTTTTATATTCACTTTACAAAAAGAAAATACTTTAAATAGCACATTAAAAAAAAGAGTAAATGTTAAAAAAATATTGTCAATCGATGAACTTTTAAAAAAACCTTATTCCAAAGTTACTATTGAATTAAAAGATAATTATAAAATAAATGATATTAAAAAAATTTTATCTAAAGAAGGAAGCACGATGATCAATTTAGTGATTAATACAGACAAACATAAAGCCTATTATTCTTTAGGAAATAGTAGAAAATTTGATTTAAATCATCTTAAAGACTTAAAAGCTAAGGAATACGTACTAAAAATTACTTTTTAGAGTATTGATTTTTCACCACGTTACTATATATCAGTTATAATTTCGCACACAGTTACAAGGGCAATGCCCTACCGGTCCAATTGATTGGAATTACTGTGGTGGGTTAACCGGAAAAAATTATGAACGTACCAAAAGTTGACATTAAACAATTATTAGAAGCTGGCGTACATCTTGGTCACAAAACCTTAAGGTGGAATCCAAAAATGAAGAAATATATTTTTGGAGAAAAAAATTCTATACACATAATCGATTTAACCCAAACTGTAGACTTTATTAAAAACGCATTAGTAGAAGTTCATAAAGTAATTTCTGCAGGTGGAAAATTACTTGTAGTTTCAACAAAAAAACAAGCCTCTGAACAAGTAAAAGAATTAGCTAAAGAAACAGGTCAATATTATGTAAATTATAGATGGCTTGGAGGAATGCTTACAAATTGGAACACGATACAAAACTCAATAAAAAGATTAAAAAAATTAGATGAACAACTTTCAAAGGAAAATTTAGGTTTTACAAAGAAAGAAATTCTTAAATTTGGTAAAGAGCGAGAAAAACTTACTAGATCTCTAGGCGGGATCGTTAACATGAAAAAAACACCTGATTTAATATTTATAATAGACACAAATATAGAATCTCTAGCTGTTGCTGAGGCAAAAAAATTAGGAATACCTATTATTGCAGTTTTAGATACAAATTCAGACCCAACAGGAATTGATTATCCTATCCCAGGTAACGATGATGCCAGAAGATCAATAAATCTCTATTGTGAACTTCTTAAGAATACAGTCAAAGATGCAGAAAAGTTTATCAAGGGCACAGAAAAAGATGAAAAATCTGATTCTAAAAGTAAGCAGAAATAATTAAAAATATTTTTCATGTCAAATAAGGACCTACTAGATAATATAAAAAAATTAAGAGAGATGACTGGCGTTGGCTTTAAAGATTGTAAAGTCGCTTTAGATGAAACAAAGGGTGATATTGAAAAATCAATAGAATTTCTAAGAAAAAAAGGAATTGCAAAAGCTTCCAAAAAAATGAATCGTACAGCTTCAGAGGGGCTTGTAATAATCAAACATGAAAAGAGAAAAATATCAGTTATTGAAATTAATAGTGAGACAGATTTTGTAGCTAAAAATGAAAATTTTATAAATTTTTGCAAAGAACTTTCAGAGTTAAATTTTGAAGTAAGAGGAGATTTAAATAAATTAAATAATACACCTATGAAAAATAAAGCTTTGGTAAAAGACAATTTAGTAAATTTAATAGCAAAAATTGGTGAAAAAATCACAATACGAAGAAGTAGATTTTTTGATGATAATAATGGGTTAAACTTTTTTTACGTTCATTCAGCCATAGAAAAAAATATTGGAAAGATAGTATCTATAGTTAAACTTGAAGGTATTGAACAGGGTAAAAATGATGAAATTGGTTCAAAATTAGCTATGCATATTGCTGCATCAAATCCTTTAGCGATAGATAAAGATAATATAGATAAAAATATTGTTAATAAAGAATTAGAAATAATCACTGCAGAAATTCTTAATTCAGGAAAACCAAAAGAAATTGTTGAAAAAATTTCTAAAGGTAAAATAACAAAATTCTTAAATGATAATTCACTTTTAAATCAAGTTTGGATTATGGACCCTCAAAAAAAAGTGATAGATGTATTAAAAGAGAATTCTTTAGAAAAAGAAATAAAAATTTTAGATTTTGTAAGATTTAAAGTTGGAGAAGGAATTTAATAATGAGCAGTGAATTTAATGAAAAAAATTACTCAGTAAAAATGGAAAAAAGTATTCAATCATTTAAAAAAGATATTTCTACTTTAAGAACCGGCAGAGCTAACACAAATATGCTTGATACGATTAAAGTTGATGTATATGGACAATTAATGCCTCTAGAACAACTTGGTACTGTTAGTGTGCCGGAAGCTCGACTTATTTCAATACAAGTATGGGATAAAACTAATATTACCTTAATAGAGTCCGCCATTCAAAAGTCAGAACTTGGTATAAATCCCCAAGTTGATGGACAAATAATTAGGCTAAGAATTCCCGATTTAACAGAGGAAAGAAGAAAAGAGCTTATTAAAATTTTAAAAAATATGAGTGAAAAAGGTAAGGTTTCAATTAGAAATATAAGAAGAGAAGCGAATGAAGAATTAAAAAAAAAACTTAAAGAGAAAAAAATTTCAGAAGATCAAAGTAAAAACTTTGAAAAAAATGTCCAAAAATTAACTGACGATAATATAAAAAATATTGAACAAATCCTTACCGAAAAAGAAAAAGAGATTATCCAAATATGAATAAGCTCAACCATATTGCCTTTATAATGGATGGCAATGGGAGGTGGGGAAAAAAAAAAAATAAAGGTAGAAACTACGGCCATCTAAAAGGAGTTGAGACTGTAAAAAAAGTTGTAGGATATTCAATTAATTTTAAAATTCCTTTTGTAACTTTTTATGTTTTCTCAACTGAAAATTGGAAAAGGCCAAGATCAGAAATTAAGTATCTTTTTAAATTAATAGAAAACTATTTTTTAAAAGAAATTAATAATGTCATGAAACAAGGTATTAGAATTAAAATATTTGGTGACCTTGTTAATTTACCATCAAATTTAAAAAAAATTTTGAGGAAGAGTGTAAAATTAACACAAAAAAATAAAGCAATTACTGTAAATTTGGCAATAAATTATGGTTCAAAATATGAAATTCTTCAAGCATTTAAAAAAACAAAAACTTTAAATTTAAGTAAATTTGAAAAAAATCTTTATACAAAAAATATTCCTGATCCCGATATTCTTATTAGAACTGGAGGAAATCAAAGGTTAAGTAATTTTATGTTGTGGCAATTAGCTTATTCTGAATTGTTTTTTTTAAATAAGTTATGGCCTGATTTTAACGCAAGAGATTTGAAAAATATAATAAAAAAATTCTCAAAAATTAAACGAAACTTCGGAGCGATATGATTGATAAAAATTTAAAAAGTAGGTTAATTACATCCTTTATATTGTTTTTACTAATATTAGTTATTTCAAAATCTAATTTTTTTCTTGTTTACTTTTTGATTATTTTAGGGGTCTTGTCGATTATTGAATTCCTAAATTTAACAAATAAAGTTTTTATATTTAAATTATATAAAATAATGACTAATATAATATTTATATTTTATTTATCATTTTTTTCTTTTTTATTTTTTTATTTTACAAGCATTCCTCAACTTAAAATCTTTTTATTTTCTATACTATTAACTTGTGTTGCATCTGACATAGGAGGATTTATAATTGGCAAAAAGTTTAAAGGACCTAAATTATCAAAAGTTAGTCCGAATAAAACAATTTCTGGTTCCATAGGATCTATACTTTTTTCTTGTTTTTCTTTTTCGCTAATAATTTATTTTTATACTAATACGATGCATTTAAAAATTTTATTTATTGCGGCCATGATTTCTATAGTTTGTCAATTAGGTGATTTATTTTTTTCTTTTTTGAAAAGAAAAGCCAAAGTTAAAGATACAGGAAATATTTTACCAGGTCATGGAGGAGTTCTTGATAGAATTGATGGTATCTTATTTGGCCTACCTTTTGGTATACTTGCTATTATTTTATTATTTTAATGAAAAAAAATATTTCAATATTAGGTTCTACAGGTTCAGTTGGTTTAACAGCCTTAAAAATAATAGACAAAAAAAAAAAATTATTTAACATATTTTTACTTTCAGCAGATAAGAATTATAATTTAATTGTCAAACAAATTAAGAAATATAAACCTAAATTTTTTGTAATTAATAATTTATTAGTATTTAATAAAATTAAAAAAAAATTTAGAAAAAAAAATATTAAAATCTTAAATTCTTTTGAAGAAATTATTTTTAACAATAAAATTGATTTATGTATTTTAGCAATACCAGGTATTGCTGGGTTAAAACCAACAATTTTTCAAATTAAATATTGTAAAAAAATTTTGATTGCAAATAAAGAGTCAATAATTTGCGGGTGGAATTTAATTAAAAAATTAGCAAAAAAAAACAAAACAAAGATAATTCCAATTGACTCCGAACATTACTCGATTTTGAAATTACTTGAAGCTCATAAGCTTAAAGAAATTGAAAAGGTATACATCACAGCTTCCGGAGGGCCTTTTCTAAAATTTAAACCTAATCAAATTAAGAAAATTAAACCAAATCAAGCTCTAAAACACCCAAAATGGAAGATGGGAAAAAAAATATCAATAGACTCAGCAACTCTAATGAATAAAATTTTGGAGACTGTAGAAGCGCAAAAGTTATTTAATATTCCAAGAAATAAATTAGATATAATAGTTCATCCAAATTCGTTGGTTCATGCTATAGTTAAACTAAGTAACGGACTTTCAACTTTTATTTACCACGAGACTTCTATGATTATCCCTCTTGCTAATGCTATTTTTGATGGAAATTTAAATATTAAAGAATTTTTAAAATCAAAGAAAAAAAAAGAATATTTCGAAAATTTATATTTTCAAAAAGTTGATGAGAAAATATTTCCAGTGATCGCTCTTAAAAATAGAGCAAATGAATATCCATCGAGTTCTATTATAATAAATGCAGCAAATGAAATATTAGTTGAACAATTTCTCAAGAAAAAGATACCTTTTTTAAGCATTTCTAAAACCATTATGAAGATACTTAATGACAGAAATTACAGAAAATATGCTATAAGAAAACCTAAAAATATCCATGAAATATATGAAATCGATAAATGGACAAGAAAGAATGTTTTAAAAAAACTAAATACAAATGATTAGAAAATTTTTAATTTTTATATTAGTTTTATTTTCTTTTTCTGCTCTTAAAGCTGAGGTAGTTAAAAAAGTTGTTGTAGAGGGCAATAAAAGGATTTCTACAGAGACTATAAAAATTTATGGTGAGATCGAGATTAATAAAGATCTTAGTGAAAATGATATAAATAAAATATTGAACAATTTATATAAAACGAATTTTTTTGAAAATATAGAAATAAATTTATCAAATAATATTTTAAGTATAATTATAAAAGAATACCCTTTTGTAAATCAACTTATTGTTACAGGCGAACCTAAAAAAGGAAATCAAGAACAAATTAGAAAATTGATAAAGTCAAAAGAAAAAAGGCCATTTATTAAAGCAAACTTAGCTAGAGATATAGAAATCATTAAGAAGTTGTATTCATCATTAGGTTATAATTTTGCGAATGTAGAAGCGAAGATTAAAGAAATCGATAAAGATAATTTAGATTTATTAATAGATATTGACAGGGGAGAACAAACAAAGATTTCCTCAATTAATTTTATCGGAAATAAAAATGTCAGATCGAGAAGATTGAGAGATGTTATAGCAAGTGAAGAAGATAAATTTTGGAAAGTTATATCTAGAAATACGAATTTAAGTGAAAATTTAATAAACTTAGATAAAAGATTATTGGTCAACTATTATAAATCAATTGGCTATTATGATATTAAAATTGACTCTAATATTGCAGAAATTAATACAAAAGGGAATGCAGATTTAATTTACTCAATAAATGAAGGAGTTAGATATACTATCAGTAAAATTTCAACAAACGTAGACGAAGTTTTTGATAAAAAATTATTTTTTCCTTTAAATGATCAATTTAAAAAATATATAGGGGATTATTATTCTCCGTTTAAAGTGAAAAAACTTTTAGAAGAGTTGGATAGACTAATAGACTTAAATAATTTACAATTTGTCGAACATAACGTTCAAGAAGACATAAAAAATGACACTATCAACATTACATTCAATGTATATGAAGGCCCGAGAAACCTAGTTGAAAGGATAAACATAACTGGAAATTCTATAACAAATGAGGACGTTATTAGAGGAGAACTTATTTTAGATGAAGGTGATCCTTTTGTAAATTTGAGTCTAGAGAAATCGATAGCTGAATTAAAAGCAAGAAATATTTTCAAGGATGTTACTTACAATGTCATTAATGGTAGTCAAACTAATTTAAAAGTAATTAATATTAATGTAGAGGAGAGAGCTACTGGAGAGATAAGCGCAGGAGCTGGAGTAGGAACATCTGGGGGGACGATAGCCTTCAACATTAGGGAGAATAATTGGCTCGGTCAGGGTAAATCCATTGGTTTTGACCTTCAATTAGATGAAGAGTCAATAGTCGGAGATTTTACTTACTCCGATCCAAATTACAATTTTTTAGGTAATTCAGTTTTTTATTCAATCGCAAGTGAAAAAAATGATAAACCAGATTTAGGTTTTGAAAACTCAATTGTTTCAGCTTCAGTAGGAACGTCGTTTGAACAATACAGGGATTTAGATATTAGACTTGGACTAGAGGCAAGCTATGACGATTTACAAACAGAGGACTCTGCATCCTCAGCTTTGAAAAAACAAACTGGAACTTATAGTGAATTAGCTGGTAGTTATGGCTTTACATATGATCAACGAGATAAAGCCTTTATGCCAACAAGTGGATCAATTTTTTCTTTTGGCCAGGCAATACCAATAGCTGCAGACAAATCTTTTATTACAAATACATTAAGTACTAGTTTGTATAAATCTTTTTCTGAAAATTTTGTTGGCTCAACAAAACTTTATCTTTCAAGCATTAATGGTTTAGGAGGAGATGACGTAAGAATAAGTAAAAGACGAGGTTTAAGTAGTTCTAGACTAAGGGGGTTTGAAAAAAATAAAGTTGGTCCAGTTGATGGAAGCGATCATATTGGAGGTAATTACGTAGCAGCTTTAAATTTTGAGACAAATCTGCCGAATCTGCTTCCAGAAAACTCAAATACTGATGTGGTTTTATTTTTAGATTTTGGAAATGTTTGGGGTGTTGATTATGATAGCTCTATTGATGAAAGTAATGAAGTTAGATCATCGACAGGAGTAACAATTAACTGGCTCTCACCCATAGGGCCCATGAACTTTGTTTTATCACAAAATATAAAAAAAGCAGACACTGATGTAACAGAAAGCTTTAGCTTTAATTTAGGTACAACTTTTTAGATATGAACTTAAAAAAAATTTTTATTATAATTTTTTTGTTTTTCTCATTTAATTTATCCTTAAATGCTGGAGTACCTCATTATTTAGATTTTAAGTTAATTTTAAATGAAAGCGATGCAGGAAAAAAAGCACAAAACTTTTTAAAAAAGAAACTAGAAAATGGAATTGCAGATATTAAAAAAAAGGAGAAAGACATTCAAGAAAATGAAAAAAAAATTATACAACAAAAAAAAATCATCTCAGCAGATGAATACAAGAAAAAAGTTTCTGAACTTAGAAATAAAGTATCGGCTTTGCAGAAAGAGAGAGGGAAACTTTTAGAAAACGTTGCTAAACAAAGGTCAAAAGCAAGGAAAGAAATTTTAAATAACCTGAATCCGATTGTAAAAAATTATATGAATGAGAAAAAAATACGTATGGTAATTGATAAAAAAAATATACTTTTAGCTGATGATACTCTTGATATAACTAAAGAAATTATGTCTTTACTTAACAAAAAATTAAAATCAATCAATTTGAATTAAATTTGAATGAATTCAAATTTGTTTTTTAAAAAAAAAAGTTTAAAAGCAAATAAACTGTTTCCAAAATTAAATCTTAAAAAAAATCTTACCATAGCTTCTGTAAAGCCCTTGCATCTAGCTAATGAGAATGATCTTACTTTTTTCGACTCCGTCAAATACAAAGCCGATGCACTATCAACAAAAGCCAGTTTGTGCATTACAACTGAAAAATTAGAGAAATTTTTATCCAACAATACACATAAAATAATTGTTCAAAATGTTCTCTTTGAGCTGGCAAAGACATTAAAAAAAATTTACCCTCATGCCGATATAGATTACCCAGATTTAACTTTAAAACATCCTACTAAAAAAAAAATTTAGGTCAGTAAAATTTGGTAATAATGTTTTAATTGGTCAAAATGTAAAAATTGGTAAAAATACGATAATTGGTTCTAATTCAATTATCGAAAAAAATGTGAGAATAGGAAGTAATTGTGTAATTGGTTCTAATGTTATTATTAAAAACACTTTGATAGGTAGCAGGGTAGTGATTCAAGATAATTGTAAAATTGGACAAAAAGGTTTTGGATTTATCCCAATTAGTAGTCGAAATATTAAATTTCCACATATTGGTAAAGTAGTAATTAAAGATGACGTTGAGATTGCATCTGGTTGTACAATCGACCGAGGGTCAATTGACGATACTCTGATTGGAAAAAATACTTATTTAGACAATCAGGTTCATATCGCACATAATGTACAAATTGGTGAAGATTGTATGATCGCAGGTCAAGTTGGTTTTGCAGGCAGTTCTAAAATTGGAAATAAAGTTTCGATTGGGGGTCAAGCAGGCGTATCAGGACATTTAAAAATTGGAAATAATGTTAAAATTGGAGGGGGGAGTGGAGTTGTTAAAGATATCGCAGACAATGAAACAGTAATGGGTTATCCTGCTGTTCCTCTCAAAGATTTTTTAAAAAAAAAACATGAGTAAAATTGAAATAGATAAAAAAACAATTGAAAGCTTACTCCCGCATCGAGAGCCAATGCTTCTTATAGATAAATTAACAAATATTGTTCCTCTTAAATCTGCTACTGCAATTATGTATGTCAAGAAAAATGGTTTTTATGTTCAAGGACATTTCCCAAATCAACCTGTGATGCCCGGGGTTCTAATTGTAGAGGCATTTGGTCAGGCTGCAGCGGCTCTTACAGCTCATGGAATTGATAAAAAAGAATATGAAAATAAATTAGTTTTTTTAATGGGGGTAGATAAAGCAAGATTTAGAAACCCAGTCATACCAGACTGTGAATTACATTTAGAAATAGAGGCAATTAGATCTCATGGAAGAGTTTGGAAATATAAGGGTACAGCAAAAGTTGAAGGTAAGAGAATGGCAGATGCAGAGTGGTCGGCTACAATTGTAGATAGGAAATGATGATACATAAAACCAGTGAAGTAGATAAAAAAGCAAGAATTTCAAAAGACGTAAAAATTGGACCTTTTTGCTATATTGGGCCAGGAGTTGAACTTTCAGAAAACGTTGAGCTTATTTCAAATGTACATATTGAGGGGAATACATCAGTGGGTCATGGAACTAAAATTTTTCCATTTGCTAGCATAGGAACTCAACCACAAGATCTAAAATTTAAAGGGGAAAAAAATAGTCTTATAATTGGCGAAAATAATTTAATTAGAGAGTATGTAACTATTAATCCAGGGACTGAGGGAGGAGGATCAAAAACAATAATTGGTAACAACTGCCTGTTTATGATCTCATCACATATAGCACATGATTGTAAGATCGGAAATAATGTTATTATCGCCAATAACGTTCCTTTAGGGGGACACGTAACTATAGAGGACTCGGTAGTGATAGGAGGAAATTCTGCTGTTCAACAGTTTACTAGGATTGGAAGATTAGCAATGATCGGGGGTATGACCGGAGTACTTAAAGACGTTATTCCATTTGGTTTATCTATTGGAAATAGAAATTTTTTACAAGGTTTAAACTTAATAGGATTAAGGAGACATAAGTATGATAATCAAAAAATTATTGGTCTAGATAAAGCTTATAAAGATATTTTTGCATCGAAAAATTTACATGAAAATTTGAGTAAGATTAACGGTGAATTTAAAGATAATGAGCTTGTAACTGAAGTTATAAAGTTTATAGAGAAAGACAAAAAAAGACCGATTTGTTCACCACAAAGTTAAAAAATTTATGATTGGGTTAATCTTTGGTGAAACTGAATTTCCAAAATATATTTTAAAAAAAATAAAAAACAAATATAAATATCTAATAATTGATTTAACTAAAAAGAAAAAGTATAAAAAAGATAAAAACTCCTATTCAGTTTCTATAGGACAGTTTGGAAAAATTATTTCTATTCTCAAATCAAATAATTGTAAAAAAGTTTTATTTGCTGGAAAAGTAACAAAACCAAATTTTAAATCTATAAAATTAGATTTTAAAGGAATTTATTA
>MDSZ01055767.1_pt1 | contig 13497 bp, 9 predicted proteins | sample 811201 | NCBI WGS metagenome assembly MDSZ01 (sample SAMN05326647, study PRJNA326480) | marine metagenome | isolation source: seawater | place: Indian Ocean: North | collected 2010
AAATTCATACTAATGTCTTCAAATTCTAATAACTTTTTACCTGAAGATGTTGATCTTCTTAAAAGTGCATTAATTCTTGCAATTAATTCAGCATTGCTAAATGGTTTTGTTATATAATCATCGGCACCGCAATCTAACCCCTTTACCCTATCATCCTCCTCTTCTTTAGCAGTTAACAATATAATTGGTAAATCACTTGTTTCAGTTTTCCTTCTAACAATCTTGCAGAGTTCTAAACCACTTGGTGCAGGAATCATCCAATCAAATATTGCCAAGGATGGGACCTCTTCTTTTAATAATAATAACGCATCTTCACCATTTGTTGCTGACTTAACTCGGTACCCGTTTTTCTCTATATTATATGTGATTAGTGGTAAAAGTGACTTATCATCTTCGACAACAAGGATAGTTTTTTTATTTACCATTTTATTTTAGCGTTCCCTGAAGATTATAAATGACTTCCTTTGATATAACTTTTGATAAATCACCAATTCTTTCTAGTTCTTTAGCAATGAATAGCATTTGTGTACAAAAACCAATCATATCTCTATCTTCCATCATTAAATGTAAATGTTCTCTAAAACATGTTTCATAAATTGAATTTATTGTAATATCTTCTTCAGGAACAGTTTGTGCAATTTTTTTGGACTCCTGATCATAAGCGCTTAGGGCTGTACAAAAGTTTTTTAAAACCAAAGTACCAAGTTGATGTATAGAGTCAGTTCTATAATTTTCAGGGGCCTTTTTTACTGATAATATTCTTCCAGCAACGTTTGAGGCGTGATCGCCAATACGCTCAAGTATACTTGATATTTTAAGAGAAATTATAATTTGTCTTAAATCATCGGCAAGAGGTTGTCTTTTTGATAATGTTATAGTTGCAAATCCTCTTATTTTTTTTTCTAAAGAATCAATTTCCTTATCATTTTTAACAACTTCTTTAGCTTTGGAAATGTTAATTATTTTTGTCAAATCAACAGCATCAAATATTTGCTTTTCAACGTTTAGCCCCATTTTTGTTAAGTTGCTTTTTAAGGAATTTAAATCTTCATCATAAGTTGTTACGATATGTTCTTTCATCTTTTATCCTATTTTCCCTGTAATATAATCTTGGGTTTTTTTTTGACTTGGTGTTGAAAATATTTGATCTGTTTTCCCTACTTCAACTAAATTTCCCATGTGAAAAAAAGCAGTTTGTTGAGAAACTCGAGCTGCTTGTTGCATGGAATGTGTTACAATAACTATTGTAAAATTTTTTGCCAGTTCATCGATCAACTCTTCGATTACAGCTGTTGCTATAGGATCTAATGCGGAACAGGGCTCATCCATTAAAATAATTTGTGGGCTTATTGCTATTGTTCTTGCAATGCAGAGTCTTTGTTGTTGACCTCCAGATAACGAAGTACCTGGTTCATGAATTCGATCTTTAATTTCTTCAAACAAACCTGCCTTTTTTAGGCTCTTGGTTACTAACTCATCAAGCTCATCATCACTTTTAGCGAGCCCATGTATCTTCGGACCATATGCTACATTTTCAAAAATTGATTTGGGGAAAGGATTAGGTTTTTGAAAGACCATACCAACTTTTGCTCTCAAAAGTACGGGGTCAATTTCTTTTGAATAAATATCTTCATTATCAATTATTATCTTTCCTTCTATTCTACAAATATCTATAGTGTCATTCATTCTGTTTAAGCATCTTATGAAAGTTGATTTTCCGCAACCACTAGGACCAATGAGAGACGTAACTTTTTTTTCTGGAATTTCTAAACTTATATTGTCTAAAGCTTTTTTATCACCGTAAAAAACATTTACTTTCTTTGTTGAAATCTTTATTTTTTCATTCATTAAAAATACTCTACCATTTTTTTTCAAATTTTTGTCTTATAAAAACAGCTAATCCATTCATAAGTACTAAAAAAGCCAACAATACAATAACTCCAGCAGCAGTTAACTCCACAAAACCTCTAGCTGCAGTACTTTTCCATAGATATATTTGAACAGGTAGAGCTGTCGAGGAATCGAGAAATGAGCCCGGAACATCTACAATAAAAGCTACCATTCCAATCATCAACAGAGGCGCAGACTCTCCAAGCGCTCTTGACATTCCAATTATTGTTCCCGTCATTATTCCAGGAATAGCTAGAGGTAAAACGTGATCAACTACACTTTGAAATCGAGTTGCTCCAAGCCCAATAGCTGCCTCTCTTATAGAAGGAGGAACACTTTTTAATGAGGAGCGAGTTGCTATTATTATTGTTGGCAAAGTCATTAAGGCTAAAACCATACCACCTACAATAGGAGCTGACCTAGGCAAATGCATTATATTCAAGAAAATGGCTAATCCAAGCAGTCCAAAAATAATTGATGGAACTGCTGCAAGGTTGTTAATATTTACTTCTAAAAATTCTGTAAATCTATTTTTGGGAGCGAGTTCTTCGAGAAAAACTCCAGCAGAAACGGCAATTGGAAAAGATAAAATTAATGTAATAATTATTGTCAGAAACGATCCTACTAGAGAGCCCCAAATTCCTGCCTGTTCTGGTTCAGTAGAGTCTGCCTTAGTGAAAAAATTTTTATTTAATCCTTTTTTAAGCTCATTATTAGCTTTTATTTCATTTAACCAGCTGAGTTGCTTGTCAGATATTAACCTATTTGCTTCATCTAACTCCTCCATCTCTGGGTTTTTTACAATTACATCTATATTTGATGAAGCGAGAAGCCACATAACTTTATTTTTTCCTATAAACTCTTTATTAGAAATAACAAAGTTCATTAAATTTTCTTCTTCTGAACTAGAGATAAAACTTGCTAACTCTTTAATGTCCTCTTTATCTGAAACTTGTGGAAACTTTCTTTCTAGAGATGTTGTTATTATCTTTCTAAAGTTTGCAAATTTTATATCCTCCTCTTTTTTTTTATTATCCGGATCTATGATTTTAGAATCAAAATAGACATCCAATTTTATGTATGATGTAAAAAATGCTTTTTGACCCTGGGAAATAACAGAATATAAAATTATAATTAAAAATAAGACAGCACAAATAATTCCAGCAAAACCATAAAACTTAAATAAGCCCTCACTTCTACGCCTTTTTAAAAGGGATAATTTTACTTTATCGAGATTATTATTCATATTTTTCTCTATATTTCTGGACAATTCGTAATGCAATAATATTAAGTAATAGGGTCGCAAAAAAAAGCGTAATTCCAAGTGCAAATGCTGCCAAAGTTTTTGCACTATCAAATTCCTGATCACCCACTAAAAGAGTTACTATCTGGACAGTAACAGTTGTAACAGATTCAAAGGGGTTTAGTGTTAGATTTGCAGCAATACCTGCTGCCATTACAACAATCATTGTTTCACCGATTGCTCGAGAAATTGCCAATAGTACTGCACCCATTATTCCTGGTAATGCTGCAGGAAGAATAATTTTTTTTACAGTTTCTGATTTTGTAGCCCCCATCGCGTAAGATCCATCTCTAAGAGACTGTGGTACAGCTCTTATGACATCATCTGAGAGCGATGATATAAAAGGAATTATCATTATACCCATAACCCCTCCAGCTGCAATAGCACTTTCTGCAGCAATATCAAATCCAAGATCACCCATAATACTCTTTAAAAAGGGTCCTACTGTTATTGCTGCAAAAAACCCATATACCACTGTAGGTACACCGGCTAAAATTTCGAGAATTGGTTTAAAAGTTGACCGTATATTTGGTTTTGCATATTCAGATAGATATATAGCAGACAACAAACCAATTGGTATAGCAACAAACATTGCAACAAAAGTAACTAAAAGAGTTCCTGAAAAAATTGGGATAGCCCCAAAAGCCCCTTTACTTGCTACTTGTCCTTCTCTAATGGCTGTTTGAGGGCTCCATTCTAGCCCAAATAAAAAATCAAAAATATTAACCTTTTCAAAGAACCTAATTGCCTCAAAAATCAATGAAAAAATAATCCCAATTGTTGCTATTATTGCAATTGTAGAACACAAAATTAAGAGGTTAATATTTGTTTTCTCTACTGCTTGCCGAGCTTTAAAAGAAAAAGAAACCTTATTCAACGAAAATATACTTGCTATCAAGCCAATAAAAAGAATTATTGAGTATGCAATTGAACTAGTTAGATAATCTACTTCACCATAATAAATTGCATTTTCAATTATAATAGGATTAGTTCCTGGAAAAACTTTTAATGGATTTGTGGCCTTAATAATATCTATGAGCATGTTAGGATTGCCACCAAATTCCGTAATAAGAGATTTTGGTAAATTTTGGAGTAAAAGATAATCAACTACGCTGGATTTTATTGCGCTCCAAACAATTAAAGAAATTAAAACAGGAATTATTATCCATAAAAAAGCATTTGTTCCATAATATCTTGGTAATGAAGGTAATTTTGGCCCTTCTTTAATATTGGAGTTAATTTTAAGAGCTTTATTAGTTCCATACCATTGAGTTGCTAAACTAAAAAAAACTATAATAAAAAAGAAAGACCAAAACCCCATATAAATAGTATATTCCTACTTTTTTAGAATTTTTTCATCAAATTTTGCAAGAATTTTCCCATCTTTCTCAAATTTCTCTCTTTCGCTTTGTGGAAGAGGAATCAAACCTTTTGAGATGAGGTATCCATCAGACCCAATTGCTTTTGATGACGTAAATTCTCTAACATATTGTTTAATTCCTGGAATAACCGCTGCATGAGCATTTTTCACGTAGAAAAACAATGACCTAGAAACTGGATACTTTCCTGATGAAATTGCTTCAAATTCAGGTGAAACACCATCCACATTAGCTGCTTTAACCTTGTCTTTGTTTTGATCAAGAAAAGAGTACCCAAATACGCCTAATGCACCAGGATCAGCTACTAGTTTTTCTATAATAAGATTATCATTTTCTCCTGCTTCAACGTATGGTCCATCTTCTCTAATAGCTCTACATTGAGACTTGTAAAGCTTCTTATCTTTTTTCTTTAGAGCTTTTCTCCCAGGAAATTGTTTACATCCTTTTTCAATAGCTAATTCATTAAAAGCATCTCTAGTTCCAGAAGTTGGGGGAGGACCAATTACAACAATTGGCTTTGCTGGAAGTTTAGGATTTACCTCATTCCACATTTTATAAGGGTTTGGCTTGACTTCTTTACCTTCTTTATCCGAAGGTACATCCTTGGCTAAGGCAAGATAAACATCTTTTAATGTCAAATCAAAGGTTGGACCTGATTTATAATTAGCAATTGCAATGCCATCAAATCCAACCTTGATTTCAGTGATGTCACTTACTCCATTTTTTTCGCAGTTTTTTACTTCCTTCATTTTTATTCTTCTTGAAGCGTTTGTAATGTCAGGATGTTGTGTTCCCAAACCGTTACAGAAAAGTTTAAGACCACCCCCAGAACCAGTAGATTCTATAACTGGAGTCTTAAAACCACTAGTTTTCCCAAACCTTTCTGCAACAACAGTTGCAAATGGGTAAACTGTTGAAGAACCAACAATTTTTATTTGATCACGAGCAATAGATTCTGTATTTATTGCAAAAGCGAGAGCTGCAATAGTCATAATTACTTTTTTCATTATTATCCTCTCTTAGTTAATGGTTAAGGATTCAAAATATTCATTTTAAGATAAGAAAATATTACAAAATTGTTACAGTTATATGACAATGTATTTTTTAATTATTTTTGGAGATTTTCTCTCTTTAAATGGATACATGAGGATAAAATAAGCGTTAAACTTGAAATAATTAGGAAATATAATAAGTTAGCAAGTAAAATTCTGCACAGTAAAATATAATTAATTATTAGGAGAAATTAATGAAAAACAATAACTTTGTAATGAAAATAGGAGAATCTTTAGTAGCTGGGGGGCCTCCAGGTACAGCTGCTGAACCAGAAGTGGCAGTGGGAAAGCTGGATGGTCCGTTTGGTACTGCATTTGCTAATTTGTTAGGAAATCAAATAAAAGGTCACACAAAGGTACTAGCAATAATGAATACAGACATAATGGTTAGACCTCCAACTTTAATGGTAAGCAAAGTTACTGTCAAAGATGATAGATATACAAATATTTTGATGGGAACCGTTCAAGGAGCTATAGCAAATGGTGTTTTAGACTCTGTTAGAGAAGGTTATATACCTAAAGAAATAGTTAATGAGGTTGGTGTAATAGTTTCTGTTTGGTTAAACCCAAGTGTTAGTGATGACAAAAATCTAGACCACCAGATACTTTTTGATATTCACAGAAAGGCAACAACCAATGCTATAAAAAAGGCAATGCAGGATGAGCCATCAATCGAATGGCTTTTAGAAAACCAAGATAAAATAATTCACAAATATTTTGAAAAAGCCCTAAAGGGATAAAAGTGTATATGCACTAATCTATCAGAACCCTTGAATTTATAGCTAAAAGACAGGATGGTTTGGAAATCATCATAAATAAGTGCATATACATATTAAGTGAACAGATATGAAATGTTCTTGACATAGAGTAAATTCAAAAAGTTAGAACTTTATATGCATTCTGGCTTGAATAGAGGTCATTGTATGTCTACTGGTTGCCTGAACAGCATCGGAACGACCGCCATAGAAATCATCGTGACCACCTAAATAGACCCCTCTAGTTGCATCAATCATTAACCTCACATTACTATTGAAATAATGATTAACTCCCACATGGATTGCCTTACCGTGTGTTCCATTTGCTCCATTAAGCTCACTATCTCTAGCATCAATGGACTCAAGCATAAATTTCACAGCTGTACATCCATAAGTAGATTTGCACTTCACGCCACCAATCTTTCCTTTTTTTGAGTTAATTTTGACGGTAGCATTACCATTGAAAAAATACTGACTATAGATAGAGCCACCTTCTGCACTGTAATCGTCGTAAGTTTCATAACCATCCCTTCTTTCACCAGTGATCCAGTAGTACTCAGTTGCGAAATAAAATGGGCCATTAGAATACTGAAACTGGGGCCCACCATAATGGTAACTAGAAATATTCGAAATAGTTGAATCAACAATTTTTTCACCCAAGGTATGAACACCGTTTTGTCTAAACGATACACCTCTAGCATTATCATTTATTGGCCTTTCAAGTTGCCAAGAAGCACCCAATAGCCAGGTATCTTTCCCTCCAATAATTTGATCAAATAAGCCTTTTCCTGTATAGTGCGTAGCAATTGAGTGGTTCCAAGAAACCTCACCTCCATCCCCGTCTTCTTGCTCAAATCTCCAGGAACCTTCATTACCATAACCAATTAGTAAAGCTCTTACATGAACTCCCTTTGGGAAAAATGCTCCTCCATTATCATAATGAATGCCAGGTCTATGCGCTAGATTAGCAAATTCGTTATACATTGGACGTTCCATCATTAAAATACTATTTGAACTTGTATTTTCCCAATATCCTCCAGCTGATTTAGCGTTACCAAACATCAGAGACCCAAAACCTTTGATTTTTTTCTTGATAAAAGCATCTTTAACATCAACACCTTTGCCACCCTCACCAGTGTCATCTGCAATTGTCTCTGCAAAGTCAGGTTGAAAAGCTAGACTCCATCCATCGCCCAACCCAACTTTAAGTGAAAACCTCAGTCTTCTAAATTCTGCACCAAAACTGTCAATTTTATTGTCTGTATCTTGTGAAACAGAGCTGTCATCAAAACCACCAATGTGAGAGATATCATACATGGCTCTACCTTTTATTTGGAAGGAATACTTACCATCTGCACTTATGACACTTAGTCCCTTTCCCTTTTTAAAATAGGCTTTGTTATCACCACCTTTTGACATTTCTTGCTTTATTTTAAGTAACTCATTTTGAAGAGCATCAATTTGTGCACTATAATCTTGAGCATTGGCATAAGATACTGTTGCTCCAACGGAAGCCAATGCTATTAAACAACTTAATTTTTTCATAAATATTTTCCTCTATAAAGATTAATAAAGAAAAATTATTATTTATTTGTTACAGTTTAATGGCTGTTCTAATACAGTTTTATGACGAAATTAAGATAAAATTAGTTAATAACTTAAAGTTTATTAAAAGTTATTGAAAATGAAGAGCCTTTGTTAATTTCAGACTGAATATTTAATTCAGCATTGTGCCTATTTAAAATGTGTTTAACAATTGAAAGCCCAAGTCCAGTGTGGCCTGTGTCTCTTGGTCTTGAAGAGTCAATTCTATAAAATCTTTTTGTTAGCATGGGAATATTTTGATTTGAAATCCCTATACCAAAATCTTCTACAACAAAAATTGCTTTTTTAAGTTTTGACATTAATTTAACCTCTATAGGTTTCTTTGACTGACTATGGGTTATAGCGTTTTCTATAATATTAAAAAAGACTTGTTGTAATTCGATTTTATCACCAATAATTTTGATTTTGCCTTTAGGTATTGAAAACTTGTATTTAGTATTACTTAAAAATTTTCTTTCTTTACACGTTTTTCTTACATTTTTAACAATTTCAATTAAATTAACTTCCTCCTCGGGGGGAGAGTGTTCAATCCTTTCAATTCTTGTAAGTGATAAAAGATCTTTTACCAAAGATGACATTCGATTGGCTTCATTAGACATAGTTTTCAAAAAATCTTCTTTCTTAGAACTTTTATTTGAAGATTCATCTAATAAAGCTTCACAGTAACCAATAATAGAAGCAATTGGTGTTTTTAGTTCATGACTAGCATTTGCTATAAAATCTCTTTGAATATCTTGAATATTGTGTTGAGAGGTTGTATCAAATAGTCTGATAAAACTTAATTTATTCGTTCCTAAGTCTCTTCGCCCAGAGACCCAAATATTAAAAACCTTTTCTTTCGGGTAAATCAAATTCAATTCCTTTTCAACCGGCTTTTTTTGCTTTACAGACTCATCAATTAATGAACTAAGCTCTGGAATCCTTAAAGTTGAGAAAATATTTCTGTTTTTCGAGTTCTCTCCAAAAAAATCAACAGCCTGTTCGTTCATTTCAATTATAATGTTATTTTGATCGATGATTAAAAGTGGATCCGGAAAAAATTTAAAAAAATAGTCGTAGAAAAAGATTCTCAAGCGTGAAAATTTAGACTTATCGTTAAGTTTTTTAATAATCAGATTTAAATTGAAAATTATAGGCTGAAAAAGACTAAAAAAGAAAACCTTACTAGGACTAATCGATTTACCCTTAAAATTTTGAAGTGATTTACTAATAATTTTTAAATCCTTCATTAAAATTAATAATAAAATTATTAGAATAAAAAAAACAAACAGGAATACGATAATAATGTCTTTATGAATGAACATGAAAATGATTTAATATTCTCTAAACCAATTTAAATTAAGTATGAAATTAAAACAACCTGATATAAAAGGTTTTTCTCATCTAGACAAACAAAAAAATCCTAAGTCAAGGATTACACCGATGATGTCACAATATTTAGAGGTTAAAAACAGACATAAAGAATACCTATTATTTTACAGAATGGGAGATTTTTATGAACTCTTTTTCGATGATGCTAAAATTGCTGCGACTGCTCTTGGAATTGCTCTAACAAAAAGGGGTAAAATTGATGAAAAAGAAATACCAATGTGCGGAGTACCGGTTCATTCCTCCGAATCTTATCTAGCAAGATTAATAAAGGCTGGTTTTAAGGTGGCTGTTGCTGAACAATTTGATGATCTAAGTAAAGAGTCAAAGAAACCAGCAAAAATAATAAAAAGAGATGTTGTTAAAATAATAACACCTGGAACAATTTTAGATGAATCTTTGCTTGAATCAAAGTCATACAACCATCTTTTGAGCATTTTTAGCTATAAAGGAGAATTTTCTTTATCATGGGTTGATATGACTACAGGATCTATAAAATTTCAGCAAATAGTAGGAATAAATTTTATTGAAGACTTGAAAGAAAGTATCAATAAAATTGAACCTTGTGAAATTATTGTCTCAAATGAAAGTAGAATTAAAGAAAACTTTAATGAAATTCTTAAAAATTATGAAAATATAATAACAGAGGTTCCTAACTCATTCTTTTGCGCACAGGATGGTGAAGATAAAATAAAAAATTATTATAGCCAATCTGTTCTTGAATCGCATAAAAACCTCTCTAACAACGAGAAATCAACCATTGGTTCTCTCTTAAACTATTTAGAATTAACCCAAAAAAAAAATATTCCAAACCTAAAGGCTTTAGAGAAGATTCAACCTACAAGTTATTTGCAAATAGATTTTTTTTCAGAAAAAAGTTTAGAAATATTTATAAAAAATGATGGAGATAAAAAAGGAAGTTTGTTAGAGACAATAGATGAAACAAAAACTTCATCAGGAGGAAGATTATTAAAGGATTTCTTCAAACACCCTAGAATTGATTTAGAAACAATTCAATTTAGACATGAATGTATAGAAAGTTTTTTTTCCGAATTAGATTCACTTAAAAAAATAAGAAGTTTTCTAACTGGTATACCAGACGCTGAGAGGGCGTTATCGCGTATAAGTGCATATACAAACAATCCAAGAGATTTAGTTGTGCTTTCTTCTTTTATTGAAAAAGCATTAGAAATTTTTAAGGAAATTAAAAAATTATCCAATAAAAGTTTAAACCATCTTTTACCCAAAAAGAATGTATATACACTATTAGAGAGTATTTTAAATTTGATTGATTCTCATATTATAGCACCTCCGCCTATAAGTCTTAATGATGGCGGTGTAATAAAGGACAAAATATCTCAAAGGCTAGATGATTTAAGAAATATTAAGCAAACACACAAAAAAATGATTTTAGACTTGCAGGCTAAGTATATCTTAACCACAGGCGTAAATAATCTAAAAATAAAATTTAATAATTTTCACGGTTATTTTATTGAAACTACAAATAGACATACAGACAAAATAGTTCAATCAAACAAAGTAGATTTCAAATTATTACAAAACACTCTAAACAATAGCAGGTTTTATACTGATGAATTGAGAAAAATTTCTAATGAAATTGAAAATGCAGAATTTGAGTCAGTTGAGGTTGAAAAGGTTATTTACAAAAAAATTTGTAATGAGGTAAATAAAGAGATTTTTAATTTAGGCTCAGCTTTAGAAAAAATAGCTTTTATTGACGTAATCACAAGCTTTTCAGAGCTTTCTTACGACAGAAACTATGTAAGACCAGAAATTGTTAAAGATAAAAAAATCATTATTAAAAATGGAAGACATCCAGTTGTAGAAGAAAGTCTTAAGAAAACAGGAGAAGAATTTACTCCAAATGACTGTAATTTTGAAAAAAAAGAGACAACTTGGCTTATGACTGGACCAAATATGGCTGGAAAAAGTACCTTTCTACGCCAAACGGCAATAATTATACTATTGAATCAAATTGGTTGTTATGTTCCAGCGGATTCAGCAAAACTAAGTATATTTGATAAGATTTTTACAAGAATAGGGGCATCAGATAACTTAGCTCAAGGAATGTCGACTTTTATGACTGAGATGGTAGAAACCTCAAAAATTATTAATGAAGCTACAGATTCATCATTAGTCATTTTAGATGAGCTTGGAAGGGGCACATCAACTGAGGATGGTTTAGCAATTGCGAGAGCTGTCTTAGAGTTTCTTATCGAAAAAAAAGGTTGTATTACACTTTTTGCAACGCACTACAAAGATTTATGTAAACTAAAGGAAAAGTATAACCAAATTATGCTTAAAACTATGCAATTTAAAAAGTGGAATGATGAGATCATTTTTTTGTACAAAGTTATAGATGGAATTTCAGAGGGATCCTTCGGAATTCATGTTGCAAACCTTGCTGGAATTGATGATACAATTGTAATCAGAGCAAAAGAAATTCTAAAAAAAATAAAAGGTAATACAAAAGAAATAGATCTAAAAAAGCCAGATTTTAAAGGATTTGAGAAAAAAAATATAGAATATGAGAAAATTGTAAATTTAATTAAAAGTTTGGATTTAGACAGCCTAACCCCTAAAGATTCTCAAGATGTTCTTTATACAATCAAAAAAAATTACTTAAAATAAAATGAATGTTGAACTAAAAACTAATAAAAAAGAAATTCAGAGATTAACAAAAACATTTAAAGTCAATCAGCTAAAAATAAAAAAAATTTTTTTAAAAAAAAAAAATGGAGTAGTATCCTGCAAATTGAATTCAAAAAATGTCGACTTTTTAATTAGTGAATTATATAAAAAAATAAATAAGAAACTTAATGGAATAACAAAAAACTTAATCGTTTGTGCAGTTGGGGGATATGGAAGAAAACAGTTGGCCCCATATTCTGATATTGACCTTTTATTTATTCATAATGATTTCGAAAATAACGACATATTAGAAAAATCAATTCAGTTTATACTTTATCCATTATGGGACCTTGGATTTAATGTAGGTCACGCTACAAGATCCATAAAACAAGCCTCGGAATTTTCAAAGAAGGACCATACAGTTAGAACATCAATGCTTGATGCAAGATTAATTTGTGGTTCTAAAACCCACTTTGAAAAAGTAATTAAGGTTTTTAAAAAGGATGTAACAAAAAAAAGTAAAACATTTTTTAAAGAAAAAATCCTGGAGAGAGAGAGAAAATTACTAGATATAAATTTTAATTTTATAAGAAACGAACCAGATATTAAACAGAGCGCAGGATCTATAAGAGATATTAATCTTATTTTTTGGGGACTAAAAATTTTTTGTATTGTTCAAAATTCTGAAGAGGAAGAATTTTTAACAAAAAATGAGAAGAAAAAACTGACAAAGTCTCTCAATTTCTTTTTAACAATTAGATGTTTCCTACATTATTTAAGTAATAGAAGTAACGATAAGCTATCATTTGACTATCAAAAGATGATAGCCGATAGAATACAAAGAAAAAGTCTAAAAAGTGTAAATTCAAGTGTAGAAATTCTTATGAATAAATATTTTTATCATACAAGATCAACTAAAAGCTTTGCGCAGATTGTTATAAAAATTATCTATGAATACATAGCTAACAAGGCACATAAAATTTCAAGTAAAATTAATGTAAATGTAAATAACTACTCATTTATTGAAGATTTTATAGAAAATTTTTATAGAGGAAAAATATCTATTTTTTATCAACGAATTCTTTTTGAAAAAATAAATTTAATTCCACAAAGTTTTTTTGTCACAAAAAAATTTTTAAGATTTTTTAAGAAGAGTCTTATTTCTTCCAACAAAAAGGAAACACTATTATTATTAAACGATTTGGGAATAATTTCAAAAGTAATACCAGACTTCTCAAAAATTGTTTCTCAAACTCAGTTTGATAGGTTTCACTCACTGACAGTTGACCAGCATACTTTACGCGCAATAAATATCTTGAAAGATATTAAGTTAAACCCGAAAAAGAAAGGTTACGAGTTAGCAGGTAAAATTTTTAAAAAAAAATTTGATAAAAAACCATTATTTTATGCAACTCTTTTGCATGATATTGCAAAAGGAAGAGGTGGAAAGCACGAAAGTTTAGGATCTGCTATCTCAAAAAAAATTCTTAAAA
>MDSZ01045166.1_pt1 | contig 13496 bp, 21 predicted proteins | sample 811201 | NCBI WGS metagenome assembly MDSZ01 (sample SAMN05326647, study PRJNA326480) | marine metagenome | isolation source: seawater | place: Indian Ocean: North | collected 2010
AAAAGGTATGAAGAAACCCCACCGAGGTGAGGCTTGTCTCTTCATATTTTATACATATTTACACTTTGTAACCGAACTTAATACTACTTTACAAAAGCTAATATAAATGATTAGCAATTGTAATAACCTAGATCAGAACTTGTATTTAGCTCCGATTTTAGTTCCATAAAGGTTGTCATCTTCTTGTGACAATAAGGAAAATTCACCATAAATACCAAGTTTATCTGTTGCAACGATGTCTCCACCAATTTTTCCAGATAAACGTGTTTCACCATCTTCTCCTTCAGGAGCAAGGATTGAAGGACCACCTTGTACATAGAAACCATATGTTTCGTTGCCACCTTCATAACCGATATGGAGATCAGTTACAGAGCCTTCATATTCAGTGCCTGTGAAACCAGAGTTAGCTTCCACATTTACATAAGTTCCTGCGAATGCAGCAGGAGCAGCTACAGACGCAGTTGTTGCGGCTAAAGCAATAAGAGTTTTAATCATTAGTTTTCCTTATTTCAGGAATGAGAGTAATTACCTAGTAAGGCTAACACTTAGAAACCTAGATACTGCAAGGGTTTTGCCTATGCCAATTTATTTTCTGGCAGTATTGTGGGGGTTTCGGTGTGTTTTTGATCGGAACCTCTGACTACTAAACCTTTTATAAAAGGTCTCCCATTTTTTGTGAAATGGTAAATGTTTTTTAAACCTAACTGGTTTTTACAGCAATCTAATAAGAGAGATATAAAACGTTTTTGTCCTACTGGTTTAGAGCCTGTGTCTTCACAATAGGAACAATAGCTTGCATATAAATGATAATTGCTGTTGCAATATCTTTCTTTTGCATCTTTTGCCGCTGGTATTTTTTTACCTACTGAAGATACTGAGTTTTCTTCATGCACAATTTCGGCCTGTAACCATTCAACTAAGTTATTACTATTTAAAAGTATTTCATTTCTAACTTTTTTTAGTGACGGTACTTTTTCATAGGTATCTAGTAAATATTCACGCATTTCTTGAGTTGTCATAGATAAAACCCAATTAACTAATCCTGGTAAATAACTCTTCCATAAGCCTTTTACGACACCGTTTTCGAGTTTTATCATTTCTTTCGCCTCAGAATTTTTATCCCAAAGAGGTCGATTAAATTCAACGGTTAAACGTCTTCTGGTTAGTCCTGATGTGTTATCAGTGGTTTGTATAGGTTCATTAGCACAGACCATAACCATTCCTGTGTAGACAAACGGTTCTCCGACATTTTTATTTTTCTCTTCAAAGCGGAGGTTATCTCCTCCAGTTAAGGCTTTAAATATTTGAGCTGATCCACCGTATCGTTCAGAATCATTTATAAGTGTGAGTCTTTTTCCTTTTATAGACGCAATCTCAAAACGACTTTGTTCTAGTTGGTTTAATGTTGTACTTGCATAATTACCATTACCAATTAAAGCACAGCAGAGATTTGCAAAAGTGGATTTTCCTCTTCCTCCAGGTCCAATCACCTCTAAAAATCTTTGTAATTCATGACCTTGTCCAACTAAGCAAGCTTTTAGCCAAGCACGTAAAACTTGGACTCTAGCTTCATCACCATATTGCGTTCGAGTAAGCCACTGAATAATGGGGCCAGGATCGGCGTTAGGGTCATAGTCGAAGTCAAGTCCCCATGTTAAATAATGTTCGGCATCATGTTCTAAAAATTCTCCTGTACTTATTTCTAATACACCATTTCTAAAAGCTAATCGATCTGGATCATCATCCCAATAAGTATGCGTAATGTAAGCCTGAGTTAAGTTAACTACGTCTGAGATTAGATGAGAAGTAAATCCTCCGGGTGTTGGAATATTTTCTCGTATAAATAGATCTTGTACAAAGAATTTAAATTCGTGTCGGTATTCTTCTCTTCTCCAAGTACCTTTACTACTTTGATAGAACATAAAGGTATCAAATTTTGGGTCATATCTCCAACCGCATTCGATAACCATAGGGACCACAAATTCAGCAAGTTCTGAAGCGGGAGGTGTTCTGGGTCTGCTTTGTCGTCTAGTTCTATCTCTTGTTTCTTGCCTTTGTTCCTCACTTGGAGAACTCATTATTGCATGTAAAGCATCGTTAATTTGAGAATCATCAACTCTATTACTGTCTTTGGTAAAGAATTTTTTAGCTTTCTCTGCAAGTACTTCGGCAGACTCAACAACGAATCCTCCAAGGTCGAGGAAGCCGTCTTCTTTTGCTTTAGCCCTCAAAGTATGTACACCGCAGCTACCTTCTGGTGCAGGACCACCTGGTAGCCGTTCAAATGTAGCCCATTTCGCTTCACATACATGTTCTTGGAAATTAGGCGCTTGTTCTGACCATCTAATCCAGTCTTCTAAAAGACAATCATCAATTTGATGGAGAGACATTCCAACGGTTAACCATTCTTCATAATCAATTGCTCTTTCTTTATTAAGATGATCGAGATATATTTTTACTTCATTAATTAGTTCTTCTAGTGCAAATTCTGAGCCATCCTCATATGTGAGATTAATGTGTTGTGTTACAACACCTTGCTTTGGTTTTTTTCTATATTTTGTTGTTGGGTGGACACGTTCAATTTCTTTATATAACCAATCTGGTAGTTCAGGAGGATTTTTTGCATATCTGAATCCACCATGTGCTGTAGTGTAATAACCTTCAGTTTCAGGGTGAGAACCCATTATTGCTCCTTGTCTTGATCTAAATAAGATCTCAAAAGAAGAAATACCAATTTTTATAGTTGCTTTATCAGGCAGTATTCCAATTTTTGATGTTGGGATACTAAAAAGCATTCTTTGTCTGTCTTTTTTCCCTGACGAGATCGTTAAAGTTGGAGGGAAGATTTGAGATAGGGGGCCACCACCCAGTTTTTCTAGTTCTGGTATAGCATCTGAGCCATCTATATCAACCCAAATCAACCCACCTTCATTAGACCATTGACCAGTTATTAGACCTATGCCAGTTGCATTTCCTTCTTCTAACTCACGCTTTATTTGATCTTTTGTATATGGTTGAGATGGCCAGCCAGCAATATAAGCTCTTTTATCTCTTAAAGGTGTTAACGGCCAATCGGATGGAATCAGGTCGAGATTTATCTCACCAGCGATTATTTGATCGTTAGGTTGCTTTTCTGGTGCTTCGGTGGTCACGGTTTTGTCTCGTTCTCGTAAAAATTGTTGACGCAATCTTGAGGTTAACGTCTTATGAAAAATGTGCTAGTCCTATTGATAGATATTTTTCGGTATCTCTAATTTATAAGGCATGCATTTACCTTCTTATCTTCGTCTACGGCTTCCATTTCAACTTTTGCCTCTTCTTCTTTCTTAAGAATTTCTTCATAATATTTTTCTACGGCTGCGAGCCATTTTTCTTTATATTTCTCAATTGTTGAACTTTGTATTGCAAATACTTGAGTTTTTTCTTTTGTTGCGACGAATGTCATTATTAGCTCAGGTTTAATATTTACTGTGTGTTCTAGAGCTAGTGCATAAGCTGCCATTTGCATTTGGCATTTTTGATATTTCATAAAACCAGCTCTTTTCATCCCATACATATTTTTAGGAGTGTCGGGTCCAGGCCATTTAGCAAAATAGGGGCCATTACTAGTTTTTAAATCTCCTAAAACAATTTTTCCTTTATATTCTGCAACGATGTCAGGGGTGCCTGCCCAACCCCACGTTTCGTTTTTGTTTACTCCGGGATGCCATACTCGCGAAACACCATCTCCACCAACTACCCAAGAGAAGTCATCTGGGTTAGCAGGGTTTTCTGCCCAAACAATATTTTCTAGTTTTGAGAGATTCTCCGGAAGTCCTTCCCAAAATTGAGCAATTTCTGGATCGTCAATTTGTGGATCTTTATCTATGCCTAAGAGATATTCTTCCATCAAGGCATGAACTTTTGTACCTCTTGCAGCTGCAGCTTCTCTGCCTCCTGGATTTTTCTTAGCCCATCTTTCTAATGCCGCTTTATTTCCTTGAGTTGCCGATAATATTGTTGTTACTGAAGGTAAGGCACCATATGGCGTTTTGTAATGTCTAGAACCATCGATTGTTAATCGAGTATCCCCTTTTGATCGATAATCCAAAAATTTTCATATCAGTTCTAAAGGAGAATAACCTCACCTAATCTTGCTATACGGCTGGTTCTACCGGTTCTATTGTTGATAAATGTTTTTTTGCCTCATCTATGTCATTACAGAATTTACAGACACCTATATAACAACTTAGATATCTAACAAAAGTTTGTTTACCGCCTGTTAACGGATATGTATGAACAGTACCACCTTGAGGTGTTGTAAGTAGTAGTTTTGGTTTTTTCATAATTTACGGTTAGGTGTTTTTTTATTTTATCCCTAATCGTGTTCTACTTCCGGTGGACGTTCTTCATGTTTATTATCTGTAAAACAATTATCAATCTTTTGAACAAATTGCATGTTTTGATATTTTGATACGTGATTTTGTATCCTTGAGTGAATATCAAAAGCTGATTTAATTGCATCATCTGGGCTAATCAATAATTTTGAATTAGCTAACAAGCCTGCTGTAAGAATGCATATTGAAAGTTCTTGAGGGTTTGGGGTAAAGCCTCGTAATGATTTACCGTTATCAGTAAAAGATGATACTAGAAAAGTAAGATGTTCTAGATATTGATCCGGTGAAGGGTGTTCAGCCATTTCATTCCTCCAAATTGTGAATGTGGTATAAAGCTATAGTATTTCTTTTAATTACTGGATTGATTAAACCTTCGTCTTTTAGTGCATGGATACGTCTTTGAATAGTTCTATGATTCCTCCCAAATTTTTTAACTACCTCGGTAATTGGTATTAAGACAAGATGTTTACCCTCAAACTCTGTTGAGATTTCGAGTAAGTAATTATGGATGTCTTTTGCTAAGTCATCCATAAGATTTGTCATTAGTGGCCTAGCCATTATGGGCAACAAAAATTTAGTACAGGTTCGATTCTACGGGTATCTCACTCTGATTTGTTTGTTAAATGTTGATGGTATTTTGTAACCCCATTTTTCGCTGTTTGTAAATCCATTGTCCAACAAGCTTCCCAGTTATGTGCCTTGCTTGGGAATTTATACAGAGTGTTACCGGTATTCCCATGTTTTAAACTTTTTATTTCGTAATTTTCAAATACGATGGAATCTAGGACTTCGGATTTAGACCCACGGTATTTAAATTTTTTGCTGCTTTTCACTGTCATGGGGTTATTGCAACGGCTTATCTAGATTATCTGCCCTACTTTTAGATACCGGTTTTTATTCGTTTCCTAAGTCGATAAGCTAAAGAGACTCTTTTAATTAGTTTTGCTGGAGCTGGTCCATTATCTGGAAAGTCTTCCATTATTTCTCTAATTCGTTCTTTGTCAGGCAAATGCTCTGTTTCATCTTGAAGAATTTTATTGTTAAAAATTCTTTTTATTACTGTACTTTTTTTTAATCCAAATTTTTGTTTTTCCTTATCGTTCCACATATCGAAATTGGGGATTAGTTTTGAACGCACCGCTTTAATCGTCGCTTGATATTTGTTACCTGTAGGTTTTGAGCTTATTAATCTCTTTTCATATGCCAGTTTAATTATATTAATAATGTTTTCTCTCTTCTTTTTCCAATGTTCTTGATTTGTTTTTAATGCTTCAATTTCCTCTTCTAAATTATTAACCTGTTTATCACATTCTTTTATGAGAGAGATTATGGCATCAAATTTTGATTCTTCCCTAGATTTTAAAGACTCCCAAATGTAAGTTAATTCTTTTTTTTCATCCTCTTCAATTTCTGGAGAATTTAAAAGAAAGTTAATCTGTTGACCATGTTCTAACAATTGTAGATAAGTAGCTTTATCTGCCATTATTTTCCTTGCCCTCTATATTTCTTTTTATTTTGCCATTTGTAGGAACCTTCTTTTCGTCTACCATTTCCTATTGAAGTTTTTTTTGGATTAGCTTCTACATTTTTTTTACCTCCACTTGAGAATGTTTTTGCCATCGGTAACTACTATATTTGACTCGATTTTAGTGTTTGTACGGGTACTGTCAATAACACTAGGTAGAATTATAGATATGCCTTCTTTATTTATGGCAAAATTTCAGGTAACAGAGGTTCCTTTTGATTATTTAGATATTAAACCTTCTTTAGAAGACGAGTTTACTATGACTGCGGTGACACGTCAGTTAGATTCTATAGATGATCCAAAGAAACTGAAGTCAGTAGCTGTAAATTTGTTAGCTTTAACTATGCAAAGACAAGCGATAATTCGTAGTTTATGTAAGAAGTTAGCAGAGTCTGAGTCGGTAAAATCAATCACAACTAATTATGACGGTAAATAGGAAGAAACAGCATAAAAAATTAGTCAAATTATCTTTCAAAGCTCAGGAGTGTTTATCTAGAGAAACAGCACAAAAAATCATAAAAAAAGCTGAGAAAGCTCATTCTAAATTACTGTCGAATGAGACCTCTCAGCTATAGAGTTTAAAGTATTACTTTTTAAGTTAAAGTAATTTCTCCAGTTTCTTTATCACGTGGACCTAATGTTGAATCCGCTGGTAAAGCACAATTAGAGATATCAACCCCAGGTTTTAGAGCGTGATAGCCTATTTCCTTTTCGCATTGCTTGAAGTACTTACTGGCGTAAACCTGTGGTGTAACGGTTTCCCAAGTTTCTTCAAAATGATCAATGTCGTCTTCTTTTTTAGGCCAGAAGTTAAGGATATTATCCTCATCTGGTTCTATCCATGATTCTGGATAACAGATAGGAGATTTTCTAGTTTCGCCATACATTTTAGCTGCGAATGTAGGAGTCCATACAGCTGAAGCACACATTTTTTCAGCAAAACCTTGAGCTGATTTTTGCTTCATTGCTTTTGCGTAAGCACCTTCAAGCTGTTCTATGAACATCGCATATTTTTCGCAGAACTCTTTTGCAGCTCCTCCATGTATTGCCAATACAAGTGGTTTACTGTGAGTAGGTATACCTTTTGGGTCTACTAAATAAAAGAGGATTAAACGTCTTCTTCTATAAGGAATGGGTTCATTTGGTTTATTTTTTTCCCATTCATCATATAGATGATTGACTTCACCGTAGATACCTTCAATAGCTCCATTTTCTTTAGAGTTTTCAACAAAGCTAATGTCGTCTTTAAAAGCCCCACGAAGAATTACCATTCTTGGTGAAGTGAAAAACATACCATCTTCTCTGTCTCCAGTTCCAAAGATGTGAGTTTTTTGCTCTGCGTCAGGGAATTGGGAGGGTTTACCATGCCATCCGCAGCGAGCTAGATCTGCTTCTTTAACAAATAGCCCAGGTGTGCTTTTATCATTAATGATTAAAGCTTTAGCCATGTCTCGCATTACGCGAGGATATTTTTCAGTGTCACTGAATCGGTCTAGGATGCTCATCGGCTTTTTTGTTCGTAATTTCAAGTTGTTATGCTGAGAATGTCAGCGTTATAACGATATCAAAATGGGATATCATCGTCATCAACTTTACTAGATACGATAGCTTTAGCAATTGCTTTTGTCTCATCTGTTTTAATTTTTTGAACAACTTCGTCAATTTTTTGTTCTAGTTCTTCAGTTTTTTTATTTTTACCGAAGAATGAATATTGGTTAGCTCGGATACGTACTTTGTAATTAGCTCTAGCTACGCCATCTTTACCTGTCCAACTTTCAAATTTCAATGCACCTCCAATAGCTATTTGTCTTCCTACAAATAGAAACTTCTTCATTCTTTCGGCATCATCTTTCCAGCTTTCAATCCTAAAACCAAGGCTATCTTGCCAAGTATGGCCAATACTTTTTTGTGGGGGAGCCTGACACATTAAACCAAAATTAAAAGCATCTTCTCTTCTTTGTTCACCTATAAAACCTACGCCACCTGCTAGAAAAACTTGGTTAATAAGTCCACCTTTATTTATAGCGTGTAAGGGTTGGTTAGGTACAACAAACATTTTTCCTGTTTCTTTGTCAGGGTAAAGTCTTCCATTAACTAAGAGTGTCGTACCAGCTTGAAATGCACCGGCCACACATGTATCACCTGCTGCAAAACTAGGTAATAAAGAGAGAGGAATAGTTATAGGTCTAGTGCCTGTTCCAGGAATTTCGAGTTTTAAAGTCCGTAAACCGCGTTCGGTTACTTCATCACCTAAATAGGTAGCTGTTGCACAGATGTTGTTCATGTTATTTATTTAAGGAGTTGTTAAGGCGATGTAGCAATATTTTATGTATTCGTCCTAGTTGTTCGTCAGCTAGTTTGCGAAGATCGTTATAACCTCTTTCTAAATCTATCAACTCGGTTGTTGAAATTTCGTCAGGTTTGGTGGGTGTTGTGGTTTTAGGAGGCATTGTTGTTAAGACAGCATAGATACTGTACTTGGATAATTTAGAATATCAATAGATATTACGAAAAAGTTAGTTATCATGCCTGACGTACAAGAAAATAAAATTTGGGCAAATGTGATTAAGGCGTTACAAAATGCTGGTACAGGTTTTAGTAATCTTATTTGGGGACCTACTCATGATGACCAAGGTAGAGAGCTTAATTTAGATGGCACAGTTAAAGGTGGATATTTTGACGATTTACCTTATGAAACGCAGCAAAGGATGAGAGGTGTAGGTCAACAGTCTAGTAACCCTTTTGATTTTTTAGGATCGGAAGAAGTTGCAGCAGGTAAATCAGTTTTCTCAACTCCTGCTTTGGATGATAAAGATAAGGTTAGAAAGTATTTTGAAAATGATCAAAGACTAAGAGACAAAGGTATTTTACCTACTCCAAAAGCAGAGATATTTTCTAATTTTTTAGATAATTTCATAGCTGAAAATACACCTAGAGGTGATGCTATTCCTATAGATAAAAAAGGGTGGCCTATACCTTATGGACCATCTCAGTTTCCGAGAGCTTAAAAGAGATTTTGTTTAGCTTGATTGATTAAAGGTAAAACTTCTGTCTCTACCTTTTCTGCAATTCTGTCAACAATACTTATATCGATATCTAAGAAAGGAGGGATAATTCCTAATAATCTAAGGGTGCCATCTAAGAACAAAGCTAAACAGATAAAGCCAAGAATCATACTAATAATTGTTGCCTTGAAATTATGCTCTGCCATTGAAGCTTCGTCGATTGCTCTTGCCTCTTCAACAGCAGCTGCAACCATAGCGTCTACTTCACTTTTTGTATAAAAATCACCTAAAAAAGGGATGTCATGTTTATCCATAATTTTCTTTTTGAGAATTTTTACTCAAGGTGTTCTGGTAGTAGATATATTAAAGTTTTGAAATGAACACACATGATCCTGTTGAACGCTATTTTGAATGCGTTTCTTACTGCTACTTAGATGATGACGAAGAAACATGCCTTAACGCTTGCGTGGAGAAATTAAAGGATTCTCAATTCGGATGACGCTTTGTTTAAACGATTCTGACATTTCTCTATATCCGGTACCAACATAGATTTGGCCTGCAACAACGGATGCTGACATTAAACCCCAAAAGATGTAGTACCAAGAAGATTTAATTTGATGTCTTTTGTTTTTCATTTAATGAGTCTCCATCCAGTTTTTACCTTCTTTAGCTTCACCAGTCAATGGGCATTTTAAATTAAAATATTGACCTGCTTTTTGAAAAGATTTAATTGCTAGGTCTTTATAGACGGAGGCGTGTTGAGGTTTTACTAATGCTTGAATTTCATCGTGGATATGAGCTACAAAAGCAAAATGGCATCCCCATTTCAGACCTGCTTTATGTAAATCGCTATAGAGAATACAAGTAGCTTTTTTTACTGCAATTGCACCAGTCGATTGTAATAGCTGATTTAACGCACTATGGCGAGATCTTATCTGTAAACGTCTACCATCTATACCAGTTAAGTAACCACGTTTAACTACTCTTTCATCAACTTTATCTTTTAGTTTTTTAATTGCTGGTAAGTTTTTATAGAAAGTATCAATAGTTTCTCTACCTAAGTCTTGTTGTTCATATTCACTTAAAGAAAAATCTAAGATAGTACCAAGTTTTTTGGCTCCAGCCCCATAAAGTACGGCATAAATCATAGTTTTTGCAAGCTCTCTAGTTTTTTTATCTATTTCTCCTTTACCATCAAATATCCCAAATAATTTTGCATTATGTGTATGAATATCAAATCCATCTGTGCTAACTAATTTTGCATACTCTCCACCATCAAAGTAAGCGAGTTGAGCGCCTAATGCACGTAGTTCTAACCCACTAGCATCAGCACCAACTTGAACCCATCCAAAGGGCGCATAGAACAGCGCACGGCACTCTGCGCCATAAGGTTGACCAACTCTTGGAATTTGAGCCACGTTGGGACCTCGGTGGGAACATCGTCCAGATATACAAGAATTTGTTATTACTGATCCGTGTATTCTTCCATCTTTAAATTTTTGACTATGTTTTAACCATGCCTCTTTACCTTCAGATATTTGGCCTAATCTTTTATTTAATAATTGATACTCAGCTAGAAGAGCAGCCTCTGGATATTCCTTACCAAGGACTTCCAATACATCATCGTCAAGCTTTGGATTACCTTTCTCCGTTTTACCGAGCATGATGTTTTTGTATTTAGCACGTAAGCGATCTGCGGTTTGTTTTCTGGATGCTGGGTTAAATACTGTAACTTTATCTTTAAGTCTTTTTCCTGTTTTTTCCGAAATTCTTTTCTCTGTAATCGGTGGAAATATCTCTTGAAGTTCATCATCGATTTCGGCTCGTCTTGTTTTTAGTGTATTGACTAAAGCAAAAGCTCCCTTTTCGTTAAAAGGGAAACCAAATTGCTCTTGTAAAGACATTATTATTGCAAAATTATGCTCTAGTTGATAACAACGAGGGTCTAATCCTTGAGTTTGGAAGTACTTATAGAGTTCTAAAGATACTAAGGTGTCATTTTCACAGTACTTTTGCATTTCTGGTGTCCATTTATCCCATTTATCAGCACCATCTTCTACTGGGAAATCAGATTTATTAACATTTAATCTTGCACCCCATGCGCCTAGCGAATGTTTACCTTTATATTTTGGATCGATATGTGAAAATTTTTGTTCGTCAATAGGTTCTAGCTCTGGCCAAAGAACACGACTCATAATTAATGTGTCGCAAAGTATGCATTCTTTTTTCTTTTTAAAATTTGAATAAACAGTTTTTAATGCTCTTAAATCGAAATTGATTCCATTATGAAATATAAGTACATCAGCTTGACTTATTAAGTACAAACCATTTTCAATCGGTTCATATCCTTCTTGATCTGCACAACTAATAACATCATCACTATCGACATCTCGAAGCACTAAACTATGAACCTTGTCCAACTCATGGAGCAGGCCATTAGTTTCACAGTCAAGTACGTATCGAAGCATTTGTTAGCTGCAGTGCTTATAAAGCTTTGCGATGTTTACTATATCAAGATTTAGTGTTCCGTCATTCTTTTTAAACCTATTGTAAAGGTCTTTGATTGACGTTAAATCTTTTAAACAAAGCGCTCTATTTAATTTATCTGTTTCTTCAATTTCTACTAATTCAATACCTCGTTTCCCTTTTGTTAGACACAATACTTTTAATGTGTCTGGTTCATACAAGACATAACCTACTTGCATGATTTAACCTTTAATAGAATCGTGGCTCGGAATTGCCCTCATTAAAAAGATATCCAAAGCAACATGTAGAAGTAATGGAACCATTTTAAATGCAGGTTCTGGTAGACCTCCAAACAAGGCAACAAGCTTGTCTGTCAGGTCGGTTCGATGCATTTCTTCAAATTCTACAGCGAGCATATTTGCTACATTTAGGAAGAAATCCATAGGCTCTTCATCCTGTCCTTTTAATTGTTCGACAATTTCCCAGAGTTCAGGATCTCTCTGGATTAGTTGTAGTAATTCTTCCACAATGAGTTATCGGGTACGCCGCAAGTTTACAGGCTCTAAATTTTCTGTCGATGGTCAAATATGTAAAGTTTTTTTAGAACCTAAGTGTAAATATAGAGATGGTTTCTATTTATGGAATGTTGGTTTTGCCGTAGGTAAATCACATCGTCAAATAAATGATTGGTATAAAGGTAGGAAAAATAAGAGAGCAAGATCTTTACAAGGGAGAATTGTGGGTCGTTCAGGCACAAAAATTCTTCGTAAAGCTTATGAAGAAGTTTTTAAATTACGTTGGAAAATAGAGCCAGGTGATGCTATTTGTATTGCTTGTACGTCAGGTAAACCGGATCAACAATTTCGTGTTTTTTGGAGATGGTTAGGAAGACATTCGGATATTGTTGGCAATTACGATACTCGTAATTATTACTGGTATAGGCCACCGAATCCTACTGATCCGGTGTGGGATCATTTTAATATTAGAGGATTAGTACCTGTAAATCCCCTTATTGAGACTACGGGGAGCAATTATTTTGATTGTTTTTCTGTTCTTCCAAAAGTTCAAGATAGTCCTCTATCCACGGAGCAAATAACTGATCTACTATTCCCGGTGTCATCCACAGTGCCATTCTTGGAAATGCCCATTTAAGTGCTGCCTTTGATTCTTCTGTGTCTTGTTCTAGTAAATCAATAAGTACAGCACCTAACCATTTACAGGGTTCCTTTTTAGGATCTAAATATTGTGATGTAGGTAATACTGAGTTGTCTAGTTTTTCCAATGTTATTTAAGTATTAATAAAGCCTATTATAACTAAGGGCCGGAGAAGAACAGTGGCAGGCCTGGAGGAGAGTGCAGTTTTTACTGTTTCTTGCACTCATTGAAAGAAAGCCCTGCCGAGAGACAGCGGTTGGGCTACTCCTCCTAAATCTTTATATTTTCTTAATATTTAATGTATCAACATAAACTGTAGCAACGGCTACAAAAATAGTATAGTTACATTAACTACACGAGGGACACCATGAAACGCCTTACTTACAGAGGGGTTACTTACAGCAAATCAAGTTCTTCGTCTAAGGAACATGAGATCCTAAAACGATTACCGGGTTTGCCACATACATATCGCGGCGCGATTTATCATTATGAGGGATCTAGAAAAGAAAAAATCTCTTAATTATTGAGTTATTGATTTACCCCGCCAAGTGCGGGGTTTTTTTATGCACAATTTTTAAGATATTCTTCCGCTAAGGTTTGATTTGCATGAATTTTTTTAATAAATTTATCTCTTAAATGTCTGTTTTCAGGCTTGCTAAAGAAGTCATCACAGTAGATAAGCTTAATAACTTCCTGACGAGATTCATCAGTCATAGCTTTACTTTTAATACTTGTTATACAGAGACTAGACAGGACTATTGCTGCGCTCAATAAATACTTTATTTTCATGAGGTCCGTTGATCCAACCTCTGTATAATTATATTAAGCCATCTAAGGCTTTTATATGCCCCAAACCGAGACCACGGGGAAAAGTCTCTCATCATACAAGTTCAAATCGTACTTTTACTTAAAATGACATCATCTTCTTTAAAGAGGGGTGGTAGTTACTTGCAAGGATGGGACGAGTTA
>MDSZ01190604.1_pt1 | contig 13494 bp, 18 predicted proteins | sample 811201 | NCBI WGS metagenome assembly MDSZ01 (sample SAMN05326647, study PRJNA326480) | marine metagenome | isolation source: seawater | place: Indian Ocean: North | collected 2010
TAAATAATTCTTGTGTCAAAGTAACCCTCTTCTCCAGTTAAACGCTCATATATTTTATCTGATATAATATGCGCCACTCTTCTCCAGTTAGATGGAGTAGTAGTAAATGCTAAAGCTGTCATTTCTTTTGCTGCAGTTAAATCCCATAATCTGAATTCAACCTTTAATTTTCCATCTTTAACTAACAATTTACCTGTAACTAATGCTTGAGCCTTGATTAATCTCCAGTCCTCAAATCTTGGCTTCAAATGTGCAATATCTGGTTTTTGTACAAAGGCCTCTTTTTTAAGAGGATTAAACAATCCAGTATTTTTGAAATTTTTTTCTATAATTTTTGAAATATTACTTCCTAATTCTTTAACTTTCACATCTTTTTGATTTTCTGATTTAGTGTCCACATGAAGAGGTGAAACAGCAATAGGCAAAGGGTCTAAATTACCTCTTGTAATATCCACCTCAATCAAACCATGCGATGTATTAAAAAAAGCAAAGTATGCTACAAAAATAATAAATAATTTTTTCATACTATCCTTTTAACATTTCTGCAGGGTTAAAGTTCAATTGAATATCTTTCCACTTATCGTAACCAGTTGGCGGTACTTTTAAGGGCTGACACAATCTTACTGCTCTTAACGCACTTTCTGCAAGAACTTTGTAAAATTTTTGTCCAGGCATATTCATTCTTTGATGATCAAGAATTTCAGATTTCATAATCGTTCCATCTTTTTTAAGCTTTAGTTTTATTCTAACAAGCAAATCTTCATCATATGGTAGCCCAAGTGGCACACTCCAGCACCCGAATATCTGGGCTCTTAAAGCATCTTCTTCTGACAAGGTAAGACCTGTAGCGAAAGAGTTCTTTACTGAACTTTGGGTTAGTTTGTCAGTTTTATCTTTTTTGACTGCTTCCTCTTCTTTTGCCTTATCAATTAAAGCAGCAATCTGATTAGTATCAACAATCTCTTTTTTTTCAAACTCAGAGGATTGTCTAATCTCAGGCTTAATTTCCTCAGGATTTTGTTTTTTTTTGACTATTTTTTTCTTCTCTTTTTCTTCATTAGGTAAAGGAATTCGATCAGGTTTTTCTTTTGCTTTTGCTGATGGAGGTGCTTGCTCTGAAACTACTCTTTCTTCTTTTTTTTTTGTTTCCTCAATAATCTTTCTAGCTTTTGGAGCAAAAGGAATATTTGTTTTATCTGAAATTTGAATAAGTTCAACTGAAACTATTGGTGGTAAATCTACAGGCTGTCTAATCATAAAAGGTAATGTTAAAACAGTAAGAAATATCATTAATGAATGAAATAAAAATGAAAGTATTAAACTTTTTGTCATTTTTCATTTAATTTTTATATGGCTCGGATATCAATGCAACCTTTGAAAATCCAGCGCCAGATAAAGTTCCCATTATTTCTAAAACTCTTCCATAATTGATAGTTTTATCACCACGAACATAAATTCTAGTATCAGTCCTATTTTTAGCAATAGCCAAAAGCTTAGGAACAATTTTTTGATAATTTACTTTATGTTCTTGAATATAAATTTCACCTTTAGAATTGATTGAAATAGTTAATGGCTCTTGGTCGTCTGGTAGAGAGTCTGCGGCAGACTCTGGTAAATCCACTTGGACTCCGACTGTTAAGAGTGGGGCCGTAACCATAAAAATTATTAGCAAAACTAACATAACATCAACGAAAGGAGTAACGTTTATTTCACTCATTGGTTCATTTTTTGAGCGGTTAAATTTGAATGCCATTTTTTTAAATTATTGATAAAAATCTTTTTGAAAAGTTTTCAATCTTTGAAGTATATCTTCTAGAGTCGCTGTTAAATTTATTGTAAGCAACTACTGCTGGTATTGCAGCTAACAAACCTAAAGCAGTAGCAAACAAAGCTTCTGCTATTCCAGGTGCTACAATTGCCAAACTTGTGTTTCTTGAAATAGCTATTGATTGGAATGAGTTCATAATTCCCCATACTGTTCCAAATAATCCAATAAAAGGAGCTGTTGATCCAATTGTAGCAAGATAAGTAAAATTTTTTTCTATTTTTTTTATTTCATTATCTGTAGCTATCTCTAGAATTCTTTCTACTCTTGCAGCTTGAACTGCTGATGATTGTCTTTTTGTTTTCACTAATTCATTCATTGCGGTTTTAAAAATAATTGTAGCTGGATCTTTAGAATTAGCTGGTAAATTATTATTGAAACTCTCAGCTGATTTTGCTTTCCAAAATTTTTTTTCGAAATCTTCTGTTGAAGCATTTATGTTTTTAAATAACTTTATTTTATCAAATATTAATGCCCATGAGAAAATCGAACTAGCGATTAAAAGTATAATTACAAACTTTACAACAAAATCTGCTCGTAAAAAAAGCTTCCATAAAGAAAAGTCTGAGCTTCCACCTAATCCTACAACTTGAGTTGCTATTTCTTGTTCCATTGATGTTAGTTACTTTTAGATTGTGTCATGAATTTGGCGCTTTACAGTTAAAAATATATAAAACTATTTATTTAGGCTCTTTTAATCTGGTCTCACTATAAAATCTAGCTATAAGTATTGCATCTGATTTATTAACATCTTTTTTTTTGGCTAAATCATTTGATAATGATGGATACATTTCTATTGCTTTTGTTCTGCTAGCATCTTTAGAAGAATTGATAAGTTCAAAATGTTTCTTCCATTTTGATGGTCTTACGAAATAAATCGGTAAGTCAAGAGTAGCACAAATACCTTTGATAGCACCAAAAGTTTGTCCAAAATTAAACATGCTTGTAACACCTTGTCCAGGCATTGCGTTTACTTGTTCAACCACTACAGAAACCTCTTCGTCAATTTCAATATTGTTCTTAATTAATTTTGCTAATTGGGCGCTATTTAGTTGTCTTTTATTTTTTTTACCTTCTGCCATAACTGGCATCTCAAAGAGATTTAATACTTTATTATCTTTTAAAATTGCTATAGCTCCACTAAGACCAGGATCTATTCCAATTACTTTCATAATTAATATTCCAAATTTAAATTGGTATATATTTTTTGAACATCGTCTAATTCCTCTAAAGTTTCAAGAATTTCAACAATTTTTTTACTTTGATCTTTATTCAATTTTAGATAAATGTGAGGTCTCCATTCTATACCGGAATATTTGATACTTTCGAATTTTTTTTCAAATTCATTTTTTACTTTGTAAAAACTTTCTTTTTCAGTAATAATTTCATGAAAACTATTTAAATTTAAACAATCTTTTGCTCCAGAAGTGGTCGCGATATTAAAAGCTTCTTCATCACTGCAGTCTTTTTTGCTTATATGAATAATTCCAAGATTGTTAAATAAATGTGTCGTAGAACCAGTTTCTCCCAAACGACCACCATGTTTTTGTAAAACAGTTCTTATACTTGATGCTGACCTATTTTTATTATCTGTTAAAGTTTCAATAATCATTGCGACATTAAATGGCCCGTAACCCTCATACCTCAAATTTTCAAAATTTTTATCATTCGAGTTTTCTGATTTATTTATCGCACGAGAAATATTGTCTTTAGGCATATTTGCTTGCTTAGCTGCTTGTATCGCTGTTCTTAATCTTGGATTTATGTTTGGATCCTTATCGCCTAATTTTGCTGCAACAGTTATTTCTCTAGAAAGCTTTGAAAATATTTTCGATTTTTCCTTATCAACGCGGCCTTTTTTGTGTTTAATTCCAGCCCAATGTGAATGACCAGCCATATTTAATAATTTAAACTTCCACCCTCTATAAGTCTACTTATTTTATTTGCTAAACCAGTTTGGTGATCTGCCTCAATTATTATTCCTGAAACTGTAGCTTCACCTTCAGCAGGAAAATGTTTAATTGCATCTTTATCATTTAAAAATTTTTTAATTGAATTTTCTTTATCCATACCGATTACAGAATTATAATCTCCGCACATCCCTATATCTGTCTGATAGGCTGTTCCTTTTTGTAAAATTCTAGTATCAGCAGTTGGAATGTGTGTGTGCGTTCCAACAACCCCAGTTGAAAAACCATCAAAAAAATGACCAATTGCCATTTTTTCACTTGTGATCTCACCATGAAAATCTACAATAATAAAATCTACATTCTTCTTTAAAATCATTTTATTTTTAATAATTTTTGCAGTCTCAAAAACATTTTCTGTTTTTCTCATGAAAACATTACCCATCAAATTTATTACTCCAACTTTATACTTTTTATCCTTTGTTAAATAAATCCTATATCCGCTCCCAGGTGAACCTTCAGCTAAATTAGCTGGTCTTAGAAGTCTACTCTCAGTATTAATAAAATTAGTGGTTTCTTCTTTATCCCATATATGGTTTCCAGATGTAATAACATCTACTCCCTCCAAAAAAAACTCTTTCGCTATCAAATTTGTAATTCCCCTGCCATCATCTGCTGAATTCTCACCATTGATCACAGTAAAATCAATACCGTTATTTTCAATTATTTTTTTAAGATTTTTTTTAATAGCTTTTCTGCCAGATTTTCCAACTACATCACCCAATATAAGAATTTTCATTAAATCATTCCTTTCTCTGAAAGAATATAATTTAATTTTACATCATGATTTGATGTTGGAACTTTACCACAATTTTGAAATGAAAATGCGATACCGATGGTAATTATATTTCTGTTTTTTTTTAAATATTTTTTTAGATATCGATCATAAAAACCTCCTCCATAACCCAGTCTATTTTTTTGATTGTCATAAGCTAATAAAGGTACAAAAATTATATCTGGGATATCAATTAAATTAGACCTAGTAGGCTCTAGCAGTCCATACTTATTAATTGATAAAACTTCGTGCAACTCCCATTTGTGAAACTTCATAAAATTATTTTTATAGATTACAGGGAGAAATAATTCAATATTTTTAAAGTCTTTTATTTGAAATATTTTAAACACATTTACTTCAAAAGATGTAGGATAGTAAATTGATAACTTAATTTTTTTTTTCTTATATTTTTTTTTAATTAAAGTAATGAATGGATTAAAAAAATTTGATTTTATTTCAAAATATTTTCTTTTCCTTAATTGAAAATATTTTTTTCTTAACTTTTGTTTTTTACTTATCATCTACTGAATTTTTGAAATCGATTCAGTATTTAGCAATATTTTTTCTAGAGATTTAGTCGTTTTATCTAACATAGACTCATAAAGATTATTGCTTTCTTCAATAGTTTTTCTGAAATCTTCTAATTTGATATTTAATTGATCTATCTCTTTGTCTTTGCTCTCTTTATATTTTATAGCTAGTTCTCTAAGCTCTTTAAATTTATCTGCTAATTTGTCTATTTTTTTCTTTTGTTGTGTAACTCTATTCTTTAAATCGAAATATTCATCTATTAATTGAATGGTTGTTATTAATAATAATTTATTTTCACCTATATTTCCCAGTTTATCTTTTAATTCACTATATTTTTTATCAAGAAATTTCGTTAAGTTTTTTAAGGACTCTTCCTGTCCGTCATCACAAGATAGAAGATAATCTTTGTTATTAAACTTTACGTTTACGTTTGCCATTTTTCTATTTCAGTAACTAAATTTTCAGTTTCTTGACTAAGTTCTTCAATATCTTTGTTAAACTTTTCCTCAATTAATGATTTTTTGCGCACTTCTTTTTGAAGGATATTAATTTTATCTTTTAAATATTTATGTTCACGCGCAAGCTCCTGATTTCTTTTTTCAATTTCTGCTTTTTGTCGCATAAGCTTATTTTTTTCATTTTTTATTTTCTCTTCCTCATAAGATGACTGTGAATAAGTTGATGTCAATACATCCAACTTTTTAATAAGTTCATTCAAATTTTTTTCTTTGTTTTCAAAATTACTCATGTATTTTTATACCATAATATTGATATACTAAGTTTAAGTCTATATAGGTAATTTAACTGTGAACATAAAATTTAATCAACTTTCAAACGCTATAAGATTTTTATCAATTGATGCTGTTCAAAAAGCCAACTCCGGTCATCCTGGTATGCCGATGGGCATGGCGGATGTGGCTACTGTTCTTTTTAAATACCACCTGAGGTTTAATCCAAAAAATCCAGATTGGATAAACAGAGATAGATTTATCTTATCTGCAGGACATGGCTCGATGCTTTTATATTCTCTTCTTCACCTAACAGGATATAAAAGCGTTTCAATTGAGGATATTAAAAATTTTAGACAACTTAATTCAATTTGCGCAGGCCATCCAGAATATAAAAAAGGTAGCGGGATTGAAACTACTACTGGCCCTTTAGGTCAAGGTCTGGGTAACGCCGTTGGAATGGCAATAGCTGAGGAAATTTTAAGAAAAAAATTTGGATCTTCTTTAATAAATAACAAAACATATGTAATTGCTAGTGATGGAGATCTTATGGAGGGAATAAGTCATGAGGCTATGAGTTTGGCCGGCCATTTGAAGCTAAAAAATTTAATAGTTCTATTTGACAATAACAAAATTTCCATTGATGGTTCTACTTCATTAAGTGTATCAGATAATTACAAAAAAAGATTTGAAAGTTATGGTTGGAATTTTCAAGAAATTAATGGTCATAACGAAAAACAAATTTCTAAAGCGATAAAAAAAGCCTCAAAATCCAATAAACCTACATTAATATCTTGCAAAACTATAATAGGATTTGGTTCACCAAATAAATCTGGAAAAGCATCTTCTCATGGTTCCCCTTTAGGTGATGATGAAATAGCTTTAGTAAGAAAAAAACTAAAATGGGATAGTGTGCCATTTGAAATTCCAGAAAAAATTTTAAGTGCATGGAGAGAAATTGGTAACAAAGGTGTTAAATTAGAAGAAAAATGGCAAGAAACATTTAATAAAAAAAACTTAAATATTAAATCAGAATTAAAGAACATTTATATAGACTCAAATTTAAAAAATCTTGTAAATTTAATAAATAAAGAAAAATTGAAGTACTATGAGTCAAAACCTGCTATGGCAACAAGACAGTGTTCGTCGGTTGCTATAGAAAGCATTTCAAATATTTTACCTCAATTGATTGGTGGTTCTTCTGATCTTAGCGGATCAAATAATACTAAAACTAAAAATTCTAAAGTAATTAATTCAAAGAACTTTAATGGCAATTATATTCATTTTGGTGTTAGAGAACATGGAATGGCATCTGTAATGAATGGAATAGCGCTTTACAGCGGATTTATTCCATATGGAGGAACTTTTTTAATTTTTTCCGATTATTGCAAACCCTCAATAAGACTCTCTGCTTTAATGGGTTTGAAAGTTATTTATATTTTTTCGCATGACTCTATTGGTCTTGGAGAAGATGGTCCAACACACCAACCAATAGAACAACTTAATGGTTTAAGAGCAATTCCTAATTTAAATGTTTTTCGCCCTGCAGACATTAATGAAACTTTGGAGTGTTGGGAAATTGCACTAAAAAGTAAAAACACTCCAAGTGTGATAGCTTTATCAAGACAAAAATTGCCCTATATTAGTCCGGCGTTTTCAGAAAATAATAGATGTGAAAAAGGAGCTTATGTTGTCAAGATGAATAGTCATGATAATAAAGTTACACTAGTTGCTTCTGGATCAGAAGTTGAGTTAGCTTTGAATGTTCATGCTCTATTAAAAGAGAATAATGTTGAGTCAAAAGTCGTCTCGATGCCTTGCCAAGAACTATTTGATAATCAGCCAAATGATATTAAAAAAGAAATTCTTGATGAAGACTCTTTAATTGTTACTATCGAAGCAGGCAATGTTTCTTCATGGAAAAAATATTTAGGAAACAAAGGCATTTCTTTTGGTATTAATAGATTTGGTGAAAGCGCTCCTTATAAAAAAATTTACGAACATCTTAATTTGTCTGCAGAAAAAATAGTGCTTTCGATACAAGAAGTTCTTAGAAAATAATTTAAACTTAAATGTATAAAATAAAATATTTTTCTGAAACCCAAGATGTTCAGAGTAAAAAAATTATACTTAGACTTGATTTAAATGTTCCATTAAATGAAAAAATAATTCAGGACAAAAGTAGAATTTTGCTTTGTTTGCCTTTTTTGAAAAGTTTAATTCAAAAAAAAGCAAAAATTATAATTATAAGTCATTTAGGTAGACCTAAAGGTATGAAGAAAAAAGAATTATCTCTTGCTCCAATATACAAATTTTTAAAAAAACAATTAAATACGAACATATACTTTTTTATGGGAGAGATTAATGAAGAAACAAAAAGTAAATTTAATTACTTAAAAGAGGGAGAAATCATATTATTGGAAAATATAAGATTTTTTAAAGGAGAGAATGAAAATGATGAAAATTTTGCAAGAAAACTTGCTTCATTAGGAGACATCTACATAAACGATGCCTTTTCATGTTGCCACAGAGAGCAAGCTTCAATTCATAAAATTGCAAAATACATAAAAGAATCGTATGCAGGACCTCTTTTAAAAAAAGAAATAGGCGCGATAGATTCAATTATTCAAAATAAAAAAAAACCTGTTACCTGCATAATTGGAGGTTCAAAAATTTCAACAAAAATTGGAGTAATTAATAACTTATTAAAAAATGTAAATAATATTATTATTGTCGGTGCCATGGCTAATAATTTTTTAGCTTTTAAAGGTTTTAAAGTAGGAAAATCAATTTTGGAAAAAGATACTGAAAATATTATAAACATCATATATTCTCAGGCAAAAAAATATAATTGTAATATTATAATTCCTGAAGACTGCAATGTATCGACAAATTTTGATGGTATTGGAAAAATAAAAAAACATGACGCCGTTGGTGAAAATGAAATAATTTTAGATATTGGACCAAAAACAATTAAAAATGTTGAAAACATTATAGATGAATCTAATACTGTCTTGTGGAATGGTCCTGCAGGATATTTTGAAAATAAAGACTTCATCATTGGTACTTTGGCAGTAGCAAAGAAGATTTCCGAGAATACGTCTAAAAAATCTCTAATATCAGTTCTAGGCGGAGGAGATACTATTTCAGCAATAAATAAAAGTAATGATAAATTTACTTTTACACACTTATCAACAGCAGGCGGTGCATTTTTAGAATTTCTTGAAGGAAAAGACTTGCCCGGCCTCAATGTTTTAAAATAAATATCTGCTATGACATTAGAAGAAATTGCAAAAAAAATGTGTGCTAAAGGAAAAGGAATTTTAGCTGCCGATGAAAGTACAGGTACTATTGCAAAAAGATTTAAAAGCATAAATGTTGAAAACACTGAAAAAAATAGATTAGTTTTTAGACAAACTCTCTTTAGCTCTGAAGCCATGAAAAATTATATTGGTGGAGTAATTCTGTTTGATGAAACTATAAAACAAAAAACTACACTTGGACCTACTATTCCAGAACTTATTTCAAAGAATAAAGCTATTCCTGGTATCAAAGTTGATAAAGGTGCAAAACCACTGGCAGGATCATCTGATGAAACTGTAACTGAAGGTCTGGATGGATTAAGACAAAGATTAAAAGAGTACTATGAACTTGGAGCACGATTTACAAAATGGAGAGCGGTTTATAAAATTGGGAATGGACTTCCATCCTCTCAATCTATTAAATCTAATGCTCACTCTCTGGCAAGATATGCTGCTTTAGTTCAAGAAGCAAAAATGGTTCCGATAATAGAACCTGAGGTGTTAATGGACGGTTCTCATGATATTGATAAGTGCTATCAAGTAACAACAAATGTACTAAATGAATGCTATAACGAGCTAGCAATTCATAAAGTAAATTTAAAAGGTACAGTTTTAAAACCGAACATGATAATTCCTGGATCTGAGTCAACAAAAAAATCCGGTGCTGAAGAAATTGCAAAAAAAACACTTGATTGTCTTAAAAAAAATGTACCAGACGAAGTTACAGGAATTGCTTTTCTTTCTGGAGGTCAATCTGAGATAGAAGCAAGTAAAAATTTAAATGAAATTAATAAAATCAATGACACTAATTTTTTGATTACTTTTTCTTATGGCAGGGGTTTACAAGCTAGTGCTTTAAAAGAATTTGGGAAAGACCAGAACAACCAACTGAATATTCAAAGAGCTTTCGACCATAGGGCTAAAATGAACGGACTATCATCTACTGGAAAATGGTCTGAAGCTTTAGAAAAAGAAGCGGCAGCTTAAAATTGAGAAAAATCATATATTTAATTTCTCCAGATAAAATAAAAAATACTTTTTATAGTGATTTAGAAAAAGTTTTATCATATAAAAATGTAAAATATTTTCAGTTAAGACTTAAAAAATATAAAAAAAATCAAATAATAAAAATTGCAAAAAAAGTAAAAAAAATTACCAAAAAAAATAATGTGAAATTTATAATTAATGATAGTGCAAAAATTGCGAAAATTGTAAAAGCAGATGGATGCCACATAGGTCAAAATGATGGAGAAATAAAAAAAATAAGAAAAATGATTAATAAAAAAATATTAGGAGTTACTTGTCATAATTCGAGAGAATTTGCTAAAATCGCAATCAAAAATAAAGCAAATTATTTGGCTTTTGGATGTTTTTTTAAATCAAGGCTCAAGCCTAGTGCTGTAAGGGCAAATTTAAAAATTTTAAGATGGGCAAAAAAAAATACAAAAAAAACAATTGTAGCTATAGGTGGAATTGATAATTTAAATTATAAAAAAATAATTAGTTCTGGAGCTAAATATATTGCAATATCAAGTTTTATTTGGGATAACCCACAATTAAAACCAGAATTTGCGATCAGAAGATTTAAATGAAAATTACAGCAATAGAAATAAAACCAGGAATGATTATTGAGCATAAAAATGATTTTTGGAATGTTTTGAAAACACAACATGTTAAACCAGGAAAAGGTGGAGCATTTAATCAAGTAGAACTCAAAAGTGTTATTAAAGGGACAAAATTAAACGAAAGATTTAGGTCTAATGAAACTGTTGAAAAAGCTGAAGTTGATGAAAAGAATTATAATTTTTTATATGTCGATGGTGATAAATGTCACTTTATGGACAATAAAACATTTGAACAGGTAGAAATCTCAAAAAATATAATTGGAGAAAAATATAAATTACTTAAAGAAAATCTTGAGGTAACTATTTCATTGATGGAGGATAAACCAATTTCTATAAACCTCCCAAATAATATAGAATGTGAAATTAAAAGTACGGATGCAGCAATAAAAAATCAAACTGCATCTTCTTCGTATAAACCAGCGTTGCTTGATTGTGGAATTAAAATTAATGTTCCGCCTTTTATAGAAACAGGTGAAAAAATAATTATTGATACTCGAACTTTAGAATATGTTAAAAGAGTAAATTAATGAAATTAAACTCTCCACATATAAATATAATCAATAAAGCTTGTATGAAAGCTTCGAGGTCACTTATAAGGGATTTTGGTGAAATCGAAAATTTACAGGTTTCGTCTAAAGGTCCAGGTGATTTTGTTACAGCAGCAGACAAACGAACTGAAAAAATAATTATCGAAGAATTACAAAAGGCCCATCCAGATTATGGAATATTGTCTGAAGAAAAAGGAGTGATAAACAAGGAAAATGAGAAAAATAAATGGATAATTGATCCAATAGACGGCACTATGAACTTTTTAAATGGTATACCGCAATTTGCTATTTCCATCGCTTATGAAGAAAATAACGAAATAAAATGTGGTGTTATTTTTGACCCGATAAAAAATGAAATGTTTTATGCTGAAAAGGGAAATGGCGCATATTTAAATAACTCTAGGATAAGAGTGTCAAATAAAAAAAAATTAAAAGACTCTTTAATAGTAACAGGAGGTCCAAAGTACTCGAGTAAAATCAAAAGTGAAATTTTTGAGGAATATGTAAAAGTTTCTAATTACATTCATTTGCCCATAAGAAAATATGGAAGTGCCGCTTTAGATTTAGCATATGTAGCTTGCGGCAGATTTGATGGTTATTGGCAAAGAGAACTTAATTACTGGGATATTGCTGCAGGTATAGTCATTTTAAGAGAGGCAGGAGGATTGTTAGCTTTTTTTGAATTAGATAAAAATACACCTTTAAAAAAGAACATTTTAGCTTCAAATTCAAATATTCATGAAGAATTAAGTAACTTAATACTCAAAAAAAATATTGAGTAAAAAGCTCTAATCATATAAAACTCGCATCATGAAAAAAAAGATACACCCTGACTATCATAAAATTAAAGTTGTAATGACTGATGGTAGTGAATTTGAAACAAGATCTACTTGGGGAAAAGAAAATGATACACTTAAATTAGATATTGATCCAAAATCTCATTTTGCTTGGACAGGTGGCACTCAGAAGATTTTAGATAAAGGCCGAGTAAGTAAATACAATAAAAAATTTAGTAATTTAAGAACAAAAAAATAAATTATGACTGAAGCACCGTTCATGCCGAAAGCTACTGCTGTTTGGTTAGTTGAGAATACCACTTTAACTTTCAAACAAATTGCAGAATTCTGTAATTTACACGAACTAGAGATTAAAGGTATTGCTGATGGTGATGTAGCTAAAGGTATAAAGGCCTATAATCCGATTTTAGCCGGACAACTGTCTCGAGAGGAAATAGAAAATTGCTCTAAGGATCCAAATAAAAAATTAAACTTATTAAAAAAAATTGAGGAAGTGGAGGTAAAAGAGAGAAAAAAACCTAAATATACTCCGCTATCGAAAAGACAGGATAGGCCTGATGCTATTTTGTGGTTATGTAAGAATGCATCTGAATTAACTGATGGTCAAATTTCTAAACTTGTAGGAAGCACAAAAGGAACTGTATCTCTTATAAGAAAAAGAAGTTATTGGAATTTTTCAAATTTAAAACCAAGAGATCCAGTTATTTTAGCGCTTTGTACGCAAGAAGCGTTTCAAAAAAGTCTTGAAAAAGCTAAAAGAAGAGTTGAAAGAGAAAAAAAAGCTAAGATAAGGGAAGAAAAAAAAGCGCAGGCTGCTTCAGTATAGACAATCGCTGATGCAAGTGATAACTAACATGAAATTAACAGGAGGTTTTTATTAAAATAGAAGTCAAAGATAATAATGTTGAACAAGCTATAAGAGTTTTAAAAAGAAAGCTCCAAAAGGAAGGTTTTTTTAAAATTATGAAAATGAAAAGTACTTATGAAAAACCATCTGAAAGAAAAAAAAGGATACAAACTGAAAACTTAAAAAGAATTAAAAAGCTTCAAAAACTAAAAAACAGATATTAATTTAATTAAAATGAGAGGACTTGAAATGCCATCAGGTAAGGTAAAATGGTTTAACGCCAAGAAGGGCTACGGATTTATAACCGACGATAAAAGTAAAAAGGATATTTTTCTTCATGTTTCTGCTTTAGAAGAATCTAAATTAAGAGTTTTAAAAGAAGAACAAAAAATTTTTTACGATATAAAAGAAGAAAAAGATAAACTCCAAGCAATTAATATTAAGAAGAATAAATAATTAACGCGGGGTGGAGCAGTCTGGTAGCTCGTCAGGCTCATAACCTGAAGGTCGTAGGTTCAAATCCTACCCCCGCAACCAAAATGACAGACA
>MDSZ01150300.1_pt1 | contig 13492 bp, 11 predicted proteins | sample 811201 | NCBI WGS metagenome assembly MDSZ01 (sample SAMN05326647, study PRJNA326480) | marine metagenome | isolation source: seawater | place: Indian Ocean: North | collected 2010
ACACCTCAAGATGCTGTTGTTGATTCTAATGGTTGTAGTGATTCAGATAATGACGGTATTATCGATTCAATAGATGAATGTCCCGAAACTTTACCAGGAAGTACGGTAGGAAGTACTGGATGTACGCCCTCTCAAGAAAAATTAAATGAAGAAAAGGAAGATGAAAATAAATTAGGAAACGGTGCTGCTGCAGATGATACTCAATCATTACTTCTTTTAGGATTAATGTCGTTTGCTGCAATCGCATTTATTGGATCATTACTTGTTTTCTTTGTAAATAAACGAAATCCTACAGATGAAGTATTTGCTGATCTCGAAAATGACTTCATAGATAACGCAGCAAAAGGACTTGAACAGCCTGAATTAAATGAATCTGGAACTTCTGCTTTTACATCACCTGTTTTAGATGCCGTCACAGGAAAGACTACTAGTGAAGATGAACATCGTAAAGCTGTATTTTCATCACCTGTGTTGAATGCAGATGAAACAATAGAATATGATGAAAATGATGAATCCATAGATATGCCAGGTTGGACTAGAGATGTTATTGAAGCCTATCTCGGCCAAGGTTGGACTATGGAGCAACTAAAAGAATGGTATAATGAAAATAGTTGACCTTTTTTTCACGACAAGTTCATGAAATAAAAAGAATAAGCAAGTGTTAATGCCACGCGAACTGGTGAAATTAAATCTCAAAGATTTCGAAGAAAATAAAAATAATTTTGTCGATGCAATGGGTAAAGCATTAGAAGACATTGGATTTTTTGCGATAAAGAATCACGGAATCGATTTAGAACTACTCAAAGATTGCTATAAAAACTCTGAAGATTTTTTTAATTTTGATTATGCTAAAAAATCCAAATATGAAAAAAATGAAATTCATTGCCAGAGAGGATATACAAAATTTGGAAAAGAGCACTCTAAAGATAATCCTGCTCCTGATCTAAAAGAATTTTACCAAATAGGGCGAACAATAAATGAAGAACATCCCGAATATGAAAATTATTTACACAATGTTTGGCCTGAGGAAATTCCAGAATTTAAACAAAATTTGCAAACACTTTATTCAAAATTAGAAGAATGTAGTATAAAATTACTAAATGCATGCTCATTATATCTTGGAATGGAGGAAAATTGGTTAAGTTCAATGGCTTATGACGGAAATACGATTCTAAGAATTATTCATTACCCACCCCTTCCTGATGAAAGAGATCCTAATAGCGTACGCTCTGCTCAGCATGAAGATATTAACCTCATCACACTTCTTTGTGCATCAACTGCATCAGGATTAGAAGTAATGGACCATGATGGTAGTTGGTTTAAAGTTGAAACAGGACCAGAATACATAATTGTAGATTCAGGAGACATGATTCAAAACATCACAAATGGTATTTTCAAATCTACCACCCACAGAGTAGTAAATCCTGATGATTCAAACATGCGTAGATTTTCAATGCCAATGTTTGTTCATCCAAGAAATGAAATTGATTTGACTCCGCTACCTAAATTCATAGAAATGAGTGGTGGCGAACAAAAATTCCCAAGTATAGATGCAGGCACATATTTACATCAAAGATTAGTTGAAATCGGCCTAGCAAAGTAAGAGGATGATATTTTGAGAATTGCAGATTTAATTGCCCTCAAAAGAGATAATCATGAGCTAAATGATGTTCAAATTAAATTTTTAATTGATTCTATAAAAAATTACAACATCCAGCCTGAACAAATTGGTGCTCTTTTAATGTCAATTTATCTTAATGGAATGACTACAAAAGAAACTACAACATTGACTAAATCCATGAGAGACTCTGGTATTGTTTTTGAATGGGAAAATAATCAAATTATCGTAGATAAACATTCAACTGGAGGAGTTGGTGACAAAATAAGCATACCTCTGGCACCAGCACTTGCTGCGTGTGGACTAAAGGTTCCAATGATTGCTGGAAGAGGGCTTGAACATACAGGAGGGACAATCGACAAATTGGAATCAATTAATGGATATAATTCTGCATTGAATCCAAATGAGATCAAAAAAATTGTTAATGATATTGGTTGTGTAATTACTACACAAACTAATGAAATGATTCCAGCAGATAGAATTCTATACGCTATGCGAGATTTGACATCAACTGTTGCATCAATTCCATTAATAACAGGATCTATAATTTCAAAAAAAGCTGCTGAAGGATTATCATCTCTTGTTCTAGATATCAAAGTTGGTTCTGCAGCTTTTATGAAAGATATTGATTCAGCCAGTAAGTTAGCAAAAAGTATGGTTAATACAGGAAAACAAATGGGAATTAAAACTGTAGCATTATTAACTGAAATGGATAATCCATTAGGTTTTATGTCTGGAAATGCTCTTGAGATTATTGAATCGGTAAGTATTCTAAAAGGAGAAGGCCCAAAAGATTGTATTGAATTAATACTATCTCAAGGTGCTGAATTACTCCTCCTTTCCGGTCTTGAAAAATCAAAAGAAGATGGCATGACTAAAATTAAAAATGTCCTTGAAAATGGAGACGCCTTAAAGAAATTTAAAAACATGATTATTGCACAAGGTGTTGAAGAAAAATATGCTGAGCAAATATGTAATAATCCTCAAATACTAGTTGAAAAATGTAAATTTAAATCACAATTATTTACTAAAAAATCTGGATTCGTGGCTTCAATTAATGCAATGAGTATTGCTGAATTCATATTACATAATGGAGGAGGGAGAACAAAAATGGAACAGGAAATAAATCACAACATTGGAGTAGAGTTACACATCAAGGTTGGTGATTACCATGATCATAATAATCCATGGGCAACAATTTACCATGATACAAAATTAGATACTTCTAACCAATTAATTAATTGTGTAAATCTAACTGGAAATAATGTTGAAAGTAAAAGTAGAATACTAAAAATAATCTCATAATTATTGATCTTCAAATTCATATTTCAAAATTAAATTCCTAGCTGCTTGTACTTCATTTACTCTACCTACATGTGTGGTAATTGGTGCTTTATGTAATGTTTCATAATCTTCTGCTAATACTTCATGAAATTTTGTAGCAAAAGTATCTAATGTTTTCTTTGATTCTGTTTCTGTAGGTTCAATCATCAAACATTCTGGGACTACTAAAGGAAAATAAACAGTTGGTGCCATGTATCCTTTATCTAGAAGCCCCTTTGCAATATCCATTGCAGTTATACCAGATTGTTCTTTTAATGGCAATGCACTAATTGTAAACTCATGTTTACAGAATTTAGCCTCAGAACCTTCCGATGGCATAATAGGAATTGTATCAATAGAATTAGCATCTGGATTCATGATTTTGTGTCTTAAATAATTTGCATTTAATACCGCATGTTCACTCATTTTTTCTAATTGGAATCCATATCTTCTGTAAAAAGCCCAACTCCTCACTACTGCCCCAACATTACCCATCCATTGCTGAACTTTTCCAATTGATTGTGAAGGTTCGATTAACATATACCACCAATCATCATCTAATACAACTTTATCACTTTCTTTTCTTTTCCTTCTAGTAACAAGTGGAGTAGGTAAAAATGGTGCTAAATGTGACTTTACTCCTATTGGACCTGAACCTGGACCTCCCCCTCCATGAGGTTGACTGAATGTTTTGTGTAAATTATAATGAACAGCATCAAAACCCATTAAACCAGGTGTTGTTTTACCTAGAATCGCATTAAAATTAGCTCCATCATAATACATCTGACCTCCAGCTGAATGCACTATCTCTGCTGCTTTAGATATCTCTGGTTCAAAAATTCCAAGCGTATTTGGATTAGTAATCATCATTGCTGCCGTATCATCTCCAACTACTGACTTTAAGGCATCCAAATCTAACAATCCATCTTCTCTTGAAGGAATTTCAATAATCTCATAACCACACATTGCTGCACTTGCAGGGTTTGTTCCATGAGCAGAATCAGGAACTATTACCTTGTTCCTATGAGACTCTCCTATTGATTTATGATATTCTTGAATACATCTTATTGCTGTAAATTCACCCTGAGCACCAGCTACTGGTTGAAGTGATACTGTATCCATTCCTGCGCAAATACCCAGCATTTCTTGCATTTCAAACATTATTGATAACAAACCCTGTTGGTGAGATTCTTGTTGTAATGGATGTAATTCAGCGATCCCAGGCATTGCTGCAATTACTTCATTTACTCGAGGATTATGCTTCATTGTACAGGAACCTAATGGGTAAAATCCAGTATCTATTCCGAAATTTCTTGTTGAGAGCCAAGTATAGTGCCTTACAACTTCAGGCTCTGAAAGCAATGGTAAACGTGGTAATTCCTTACGTACTAAATCAGAAGGTAATTTTATTTTTGATTTTTCAATAAGTAAATCTGGTTGAGAATAACCCATTCCATCTATTCCTTCAAATTCAAAAACATTACTCATCATCAAACCCCCTTAACAATTCTTCTAGTTTTGATTTGAATGTTTCAATTTCATCTAATGTAGTTTGATCTGTTGCACAAATTAGTAAATCATTTTCGCGACCACTGTACCAATTTGATAATGCAACCCCTCCAATAATTCCATTATCATCAAGCCAATCCAATGCTTTTTGTGCATTCATGGGGAGCCTTATTACAAATTCATTATAATGATTTGATTCTGAATAAGGAACTACAACACCATCAATTTCTGAAATTTTCTCTTCTAATAATTGTCTTGCTGCAAAATTCCTAAGTGCTAATTTTTCAATTCCTTTGGGTCCTAAAAGTGACATGTGCATAGCACCCATAAGCGCAATCAAAGTTTCATTTGTGCAAAGGTTTGATGTTGCTCTATGCCTCCTAATATGTTGCTCTCTTGTAGATAATGTCAAACAAAAAGCTGTCTGATCTCTGTCATCTACACTCTTACCAACAATTCTTCCTGGCATTTGCCTTAAATATTTTTTAGAGCAAGCAAATATTCCATAAATTGGCCCTCCTCCAGTTATTCCTACTCCCAATGGTTGCCCTTCACCAACAACGATATCGGCACCATAATTCCCAGGAGCTTCTAATACACCCAATGAAGTAGGTTGAACTCCCACTATTAATGCAGTAGAATCTCCAATTATTTCTTTAATTTTTGTAATTCCACCATCTAAAATACCTATTGGATTTGGTTGTTCAACATAAACTGCACAAGCACCATTAGCATTTGATAAATCATCAAGATCAATTAAACCATTGTCATCGTGCTTTAATTTCTTAATATTAATGCCACCACCTTGGGTATAATTTTCAATTACAGAATACCTGTGAGGAGGTATTAATTCAGAAACATAAACAGTATCTTTTTGTGTAGCTTTCTTATTATGTACTCTTACAGAACACGTAATTGCTTCGGCGACTGCAGTAGAACCATCATAAACACTAACGTTTGAAATAGGCAATCCTGTTAATTCACTAATCATTGTTTGGAATTCCCACATTGCTTGCAACATACCTTGACTAACTTCTGGCTGATATGGAGTGTATGCAGTAAGAAATTCCCCTCGTCCAATTAATTGACCTACTAATGAAGGAACAAAATTTCGATATAACCCTGCACCTAAGAAACTAATTTTATTTTTTGATGTGACATTAGCACCCAACAACATTCTAGCATCGCGTAATATTTCTTCCTCTGATTGAGGATTTCTAAGTGGTAATTTACCTGAAAATCTAACCTCAGGCGGAATGTCAGAAAACAATTCATCGATGGACTCTAATCCAATTATATTCAACATTTCAGGCTCTCTGCCCAAGTTAGGTAACTGGTCCATGCACTACCCATTTCAAAACGAAGTATCAATATTTGTATTCACTAACAAAATGGAGGAGACATGACTTTTGCCTGCACTAACTTTCTTTTGCTTGCTGCAACATAAACAATTTGTCCTTCTTCAACATCTCTAAAGTAACCCATTGCAATACCTTTGTTTTCTAAGCTAGGGCTAGGTGCTCCTGATGTAATAATTCCAAGTAATTCAGATTCGACATCTTCCTCAGCAAATACAAAATGGCCCATTCTTGGTGCTGGACCCCTTCCTTCATATCTAATCCCCCACCATTTTTCATTTGCTCCTTTTTCTAACATTGCATCTTTACCAATAAAATCATGATCTAAATCTAAACCAAATGGGACCTGGGTTTCTATACTACTTCTTATCAAATTTTTATGTGATTCAATATCTCCTAAACCTGCCCAATAAAAATCTTGACCTGATAACAAATATCCTTTTTCTAACCTCAAAGTATCTCTAGCCCCTAAACCAACAGGAACTATTCCAGAATTACATTCGTCCTTCAATAATTCTGCCCATAATAATGACGCTTGTTCATTTGGAATAAAAATTTCATACCCTGCTTCCCCTGTATATCCTGTACCTTGAATCCAACCAGTTATTCCAAATTTATTTGGTTTTATTGCTTGACCCTTGAACCTACCAATATGATTTTCCTCACCTAAAACTGAAATTAAAGAATCCTTAGACAAAGGTCCTTGCAAGGCAAGAATACTTGTTTTATCAGATAGGTTTTCAATTTTTATTGAGCCATCCTTAGGAAGATACTTTTGAAACCAATCCCACATAACATCAATCATACTTGCATTTGGAACACCCAATATTGTTTCAGAATTTGTAATGTTCCAATTTTCATCCATTTCTGAAATTTCATGATCATTTGTCACTGCAAATATCATATCATCAATTATAACACCATCTTCATCTAAAAAATGAGTATAAGCACATCTTCCATCATTTATTGAAGTAACCCTTTGTGTAGCTAATGATTCAAACCAATTCAAAACTGCAACTCCACTAATTCTAAAAAAACCCATATGGGATACATCAAATAAACCAACATGAGTTCTAGTTACAAGGTGTTCTTCCCTTATATTCGTATACCACATTGGTAATTCATAACCATGAAAGTTAACTAAATTCGCTCCTGCAAGTACATGCTGATCATAGCATGCTGTACGTAACAAAGTGCCACTGTGTTCAGCCATCAAACTTTGCTAAACGCGGACAGTATTCAATTATACCTAAACCGATTTCAATTTATATGACCTATCAATCGCAGGTTTGTATAAGATGCTCATTACTAAACTTAAATCAAAGGTAGCATATGCTAAAGTTACTCAAACTGAACTTTTCTATGTTGGAAGTATCACTATTGATGAGAACATTATGAACAGAGCTGTTCTTTCTGAAAACGAAAAGGTACAAGTTGTAAATATCAACAACGGTTCTAGAATTGAAACATATGTAATTAAAGGTGAAGCAGGCAGTGGAATAATCGCATTAAATGGTCCTGCTGCTAGACACGCACAAGTTGGTGATGATTTGTTTATTCTTTCATGGGCACAGATAGATCCTACATCTGAAGACCTTGAACCGGTAATTGTAGATCTTAAAAAATAAGTATGCGGAATGCATAAGATTTGCGTCACATTGAATAACCTCTTTGCAATCTCCCTCACATATGCTAGGAGAAGATGGTACTAAATGGCTAGACAGATTACAAATGCAAGTTGCAAGATCACTGCAAGCGCAAGGATGGAGTCAGCAAAATATTTCTCAAATGATTGGGATGACTCAAAGCACAATAAGTCGTCAAAGAGGAAGGGCACTGCCAGAACTAAAAGGTAGTGCTGATGAATCTGTAGTAGATGGTTGGGCTACTGAAATGACACAATTATTATCCAACTTAGGACCTGAAGCAAAATTAAAACAACAACGTTATGTTATTGAATTCCTTTTTGATGATGGAAGAAATATAAGGTTTGATAAAATATTAACTGGAACTGATTTAGACAGAGGCCAAGCAAGAGCAGGACTCTTAAGACGTCTAGAATGGATTACACAAAGATTTGTGATTCCGAAAATAGAAAAATGGCAGCCAGCAATAGGAATGAATGTTGCTGCATGTACTAATGATGCTTTAGACATTAATGACGTAGCTGCATTTCCTGGAAGATTATGGATAATCAATGATCAAATTAAATATCTATCAATGCCAGAATTTGGGGCAAGCAGGCATCTAGCAGGTGTATTACTTAAAGCAAGAAGTTTTGGTTCAAATGCTAATGCAATACTAAATCTTGCACTTCCTAAAAAATACAATAAAAAAATAAAAACTGTTGCAAAAAATTTGGATTTGATTACTGCTTTAGCGCCAAAAAGTACTCCTGACAATTCTTCAAAAGATGCTCAGATATTAATTGATGAAGGTGATTTCGGCTGGGTTCCAACTTTTTATGTTCTAGGAACAAATCCTATTGAATTGATCGATAGGGCTCATCTAATTATTGATGCTCTCGAGGGGTGAAATTATTTTTGAAAATATAATCAAAAAAATAATCTTCTCTCCATGGCCAATTTGGAATCCGATATGGAAATTTCAATCAAAAAAATATAAACTTTCATTACCTATTGCTGCTTTTTTAATATCTACACTATACATCTCAATAATTTATGCACTATCAAATAACTTTGCGGATTGGAGAGGCTATACTATTTTTTCATCTACTACAATAATAGATGAAAATATCCCATTTATTAAAAACTCAATATATATTTATGGAACATATTATTTTTTATTTATAGCAATGGCCCTCTCAGTACCACTAAATAAAAAAGGATTGATTGAATGTATATTTGCGTACCAAATTTTAATGTTACTTTCAACAGTGTGTTTCATTATTTTTGTCTTAATGCCGATAAAAGTAGATACAAGAATTGGACTAGATACTGGAGAAGGTTTAGTTTCAATATTATTTGAAATCCTACATTCAGCAGACCCGCCATATAATTCCTGGCCATCACTACACGTATTACATTCAATTTTCTTATCTTGGATTTTAATAAGATGGATTAAACAAAGTCAAGGATTATTTCGAATACCTTCAATACTCTCTAATTTCAAATCATTTGTAAATCATATTATTCCCATATCAATTTGGACTTTGTCAATTACTATAGCAATTAGTACAATGACTACAAAACAACATTATTTCTTCGACTTTATTACTGGCATTATTTTTGCTGTTATTGGAATTTTAATTCTTAAAAAATGTATTGACAACATTGAGAAAAATTATGAAAAAATAATTGAACAATTAGAATCTTAACCTAATAATTCAGGGTTGGACATAAGCATCAATAATCCAATTCCTGCAAACATCATCATCCAAGATCCTACCATTTTTATCATTCCTGTTGATTTTCTCAAGAAATCTATCATTACTTGTCTACCTAAACTAACTGCTACTGTTACAGTAATCATAAGTAATAATAATCCAAGCATTAATCCAGATAAACCCACAGGTACAGAATTACCACTTTGTGTTGAAAGATATATTATGAATGGCAATACTGCTGCAGCTGTACAATCAATTGATGCTGCTGCATATCCAATTCCATAAAGATACATATTTCTTCTAGGAGTGAATGTTTCATCATTTTCTGTAGTACTCCATTTATCGATTAATCTCTGTACCCAACCCATAAGATGTGCTGTTCCACCAGTTAACATGAAAAATCCAAGTATTACTAGTAATACTGCAATTCCTAAGGCTATTTGTGTTATTATTCCTGATTTTTCAAATGCTTCACCCATAATTACTGCAATAACCCCAATAAATAAGAAAAAGGTCCACATACCTAAACCTGAAAGTAATCCTATAACCCATGCCTTAGGCATTTTCCCTTTTATTTTCCCTTGTTCTATTAATTCCTCTTCCCTTGAACCAAGTGAAAGGTAGTATGTAATGAAACTCGGTAATACTGGGAATGCACAAGGAGAGAAATAAACAAGTATAGACAGTAATAATCCTAAAGTAAAGATTCCTATCATTGATGTATCAACTTTAGAAAGGCCAAAACGAAGATCTTCAGCATCACCATTTAATGCTGAAATTACTGCAGAATCAAATTCGCCCCACTGCAAACCAGTTCCTGTGTTTTTAGCAATCAAATAACCCTCATGATCTATGACATAAACAACTGGAATAGTCCAAGCATTGTAATACTCTCTTAAATCTCCTTTTTCTCCCGTTGTTTCATTCACTATTACTGATTCTGCACTACCTTTTCCTGTGAAATAATAAGGAACATGATACCCTCCATCCTCATCTGAAGTATTAAGATAAGAAAATGGTTCATTATACCAAGCACCTACTGCTACAATCAATAATTCATATTCTGTTTCCATTTCATTCCAAATTGGCATTTTTTCTTCAAGATGTGCTTGAACTCCATGACAAGCAAGACAATCATGAGCCATGAAATCAAGTATCACTACTTTACCAAGATGATCTTCTAATTCAAACCAACCTGTATCATTTGTATAATTAGATTCTATTCCAGTCCTATTCAATGAAATCATCTCAAAATTAGGAGCCATCTGTGCATCATCACTAACTCCAAATTTCGAAGTTGTCATCCCAAAAACAGTTAATCCAGAATAAGCAATTAAAGAAAAAAGAATTATTGAAATGAAAAATGCTTGCCATGTTTGCTTTTCAGCAAAAACAGATAAATTCATACCTGTACGCCTTTCAATACTTCCCAACACTTTAATTCATACCTCGGATTAGATTCCATCTATTGACCTTATTGGTTTGTAGATTAAATCCTGTATTCGTTAAGCCATATTAATCCAACCTCTAACCTTTCGTGTGTTGGATGTATTTCTATTTGTGCACAAGGTAGGGAAATCTCATCACAAATATCATCTATTAATGAGATAGGTAATTCTATCCTTTTTTCTTTTTCATTCCAATTAATCCACCTATTATCAATTCTAAATTCATTAACTAATTCATCAATATATTCATTTGAATCTTCAACATCAGAATATATTGCTCCAAATATAATGGTGTCATCATCTGAAATTTCTTCCCAGGGTTGTAAATTCGCTTTTGCTCTTCTTGAAAAACGAGCCCTTAATTGACCTGCATCTTTGTATTGTGAGGTGCAAAATTTAAGATGGAAATTGTAATCACCTGAATTAATTTTCTTTTTTAATTTTGAAGCTAACTCAGCGCTTCCTTCCGCTCCAGCAGTTATCTCATTGCTAATATTAAATCCACGTAATTCCATATTCTCATAGTTACCTACAGTAATTTCTAATTCATTGAGATTAACAAAAGAAATTGGGACATCTCTTAATTCATCTAACAAATTTTCCAAAAGATCTCCTTTATCTGGTTCTGCCGGGAGTTCGATTCCTGTCAAAATTCCTTCATTTGCACATTCATTAATTACTGCCTTGTATTTTTCTAATTCGAACTTTAGTAAATGAAATCTAATTTCATCCAAACCTGCTTCTTTAAGATCTCTTGCATATTTTGGATTAAATGGGATACTAGTATAGAGATGTATATGATGACTTGAACCAAATTCATTTTTTAATATTTTAATCGCTTCAATAGAACGTTCTCTAGCCATCATTGGGTCTCCTCCTGTTATTCCAGTTCCTGTAGCTTTCATTGCTCTGGCCTCTTCAATTACTTCAGAAAAATCATTACAAGGCCTTTCATTTGCATACATTATATCAATCTCTCTACGATTCTCAGAAAGTGGACAATAATCACACATCCAATGACATTTTCCTGTAACAAACAATACTAATTTTGAACCTGCTTGACATTGTATGCAACCTTGTGTTTCTCCAATTTCAGGAGGTTCTATTGCACTAATCACAGGTAATTTCATTTCCATAAAAACCACAATCTAATTTTTTTCAAAAGCTTTAGAGATTAACCAACGGTGAAATCTATAATCCGTTGTTAATTCTGGATGAAATGACAGTGCTAATTTATTTTTTTGGAATAAACCAACAACTTCTTCTTGGTTAAACACAACTTGTTCTACATCAGATTTTACATTTGTAAACTTAGGTGCCCTGATGAATATACCTTGAAATTCATCATCATCTATTTTTTCACTTTCCTGATTTACAGACAAGGGCAAATGATTACCTTCCAAGATTTGTTCTTTTGCTATACCTTCACTAATTGCTGAAGGAATTGATAAATTTTTAATTTTTAATAATGATTGAAATGAATCTCTTTGTCTACCATATGCATTACGATCTACTTTTGCATCGATATATGGCCTCCTTCCAGGACCTGGATTTAGAAGTAATATTGCACCCGCACAAGTTCCCAGAATTGGCATCAATGGGTTTTCATCAATATAATCAAAAATTGATGATAATAAACCATGACTTTCTGATGCCTTCCTCATTGTAGTTGATTCTCCACCTGGCAACACAATTCCATCTAATTTTGAATCTGAAATATTGTTACCTGAACGTAATGGAATTACTTCAATTTTAACCTCTAATTCCAATGCTGCATTATACAAAGCTTCTACATGTTCATGGCGTGCACCTTGAAGCATTGCTAAGCCTATTCTAATTACCACATTTGAGCCGTTTAAGTGATTGCATATGAGGCCTTCTTACGCTTTATTGAATAACCCTCGTTAATAGTGGGTATCATGGGAGAACCGAATTCATCGGAGAATTTAGATTCGCCATCAATTAATATTGAGGGAGATTGTTTCTTAGTTCCAGGCCCTGTAAAAATGTCTGAAAATACTCTTAATTCTATGTCTCATCCTGTAATTACCGCAAGAGGTACAGAATATAGAGATGTAATGGCAGAATTAAATGGACTACTTCGTATAGCATTTAATCTTACAAATTCTAGTTTTAAGAGAGGTGAAAGATCATTCCATGGTGATGATGATTATTCTATTATTGTAGTAAGTGGAAGTGGTACTGCAGCAATGGAGATGGTAATTGCAAATAGATTCTCCAAAGAAGACAAAATCTTAGTCCCAACTAATGGAAAGTTTGGTGAAAGAGTTGCTGAGATATCTAGCACATTTTCCAATGTCAACAATTTAAAATTTGAGTGGGGATGTTCATTTAATCTAGAAGAAATTGAAAAAGAATTAGCAACAAAAAAATATTCTGCTCTTGCCTTTTGTCATAATGAAACTTCTACAGGAATTACTCAAGATGCTGAAGCACTCAGTAAAATAGCAAAAAAACATAATGTTGCATTTATCCTTGATGGAATTACCAGTGTTGGAGGATTACCAGTTTATCCTGAAAAATGGGGTGCTGAAGCCATAGTTGTAGGTGCACAAAAGTGTACTGCTGGACCAAGTGGAGTTGCTGCAATTGCAATTAATAATTCATTTATAGATTCAGTTAAAAAGAAACACCAAAATGGAGAATTAAGTCCCACTTATTATCTAAATTTAATTTCTGCATTAAAGAAGGCTCCAGATGATCAAACCCCGTGGACACCTGCCATTAATCTTACAATGGGTTGGGTTTCTGCATTAAGAGAACTAAATGAGGAAGGTTTAGAAAATCGCTGGAAAAGATGTGAGAATTTGTCTAACGGTGTACAAAAATTATTTTTGGATTTAGGTTTAGATTTATTCGCTGAATCATC
>MDSZ01221456.1_pt1 | contig 13491 bp, 4 predicted proteins | sample 811201 | NCBI WGS metagenome assembly MDSZ01 (sample SAMN05326647, study PRJNA326480) | marine metagenome | isolation source: seawater | place: Indian Ocean: North | collected 2010
AGGGGCTTTGGTACGTCACAAAAAGTTCGTTAGAACTGCCCTATGAGTCCGACGCGCCACCAACTACGCCACCCCGGCAAGCAGTCCGCCCACCGTACACCCCTCTTTGAATAATGCGGCAAAAACCACACTAATTATTTCTATAAATTCTGTTAATTTTAACCACAGCCTTCATTCACTTGAAGCCACACGGGCTAAGCAATGGTAGACATTAACACCGCCATGGCTGCCGCTGCTGCAGAGCGAAAAAATCGTGGCCCTGGAGATAAAGAGCGCAAAAAAAATCGCTCTGGAGCGGATATGGGAATCGAGTCCTTTGATCCTGTAAAACACGTTTCCAAAGAGAAGGCTGACACTGTCTCGATGTGGCTTGTAATTTCATTTGCAACCGCAATGGCACTTGTAATGCGCTATGTTGCAATGCCAGGCTCAAAAGGAAATGCAGACATGCTATGGTTTATCCCAATGATGGCTATTTTCCTACTTCCATCCATTCACAGGTCTCTGCTACCCAAGAAATTTGTTGACCATTACACAAGAGGGACATGGTTCAAAGCTTCCTTCCTGCATGTGTTTACATGGCTTGCAATAACCTTCTTGCTCACAAATGCACCATTTGCGGATATTGTTGCTCCGCAAGTTGATGAAGGCTGGGGTATGATTTCCTCAACTGAGGATGGTTTTAATTTCACAGATGAATCAAAAGATACTGTTTACCTTACTCAGGGTTACACTGGCATGCATTACCTAGTATTGTCATTCAGTGACAACAACGATGCAAGGGATTCAAAATATTCCATTACATTTGACGGTGAAAATGTCAATAACTCATGGTCGAGTTTATCCGAATCAAATCCGGATGCACTTGACCCTGTTCGCTCACACAAAGACATTGATTACCCGGTAGCAATCGAAGTGCCGTCTGGACTTGAAGTGGGAACTTACGAGGTAATAGTCAAAGTCGTCGAAGATGGAGATCCTTGGGAAAATAAGCGGACTGTTACGATGAATCTAGTTGTCGAGGAATTAGTAATCGAGGACTCAACCGAGTAACTTTGAGAGTCTTGCAGTCAAAGCATCGAGTTGGATGGCTTCACCGCCACCCTCTACCAATCTGAAATCGATTTCAGCCATAAGTTCAGTTAACTCGAGTTTTTGAATTTCTGATAGGAAATCTGCGCCATATAATTCTCTATGGAGCTGATTTACAAAATCGGTACCTGCGAGTCCGTATTTGTCCAGTAAGTCCCTCAGCCTTCTTCGGGCAGCGTGAAATCCATCCTGTCTGCAAGCCATCAGATACTGATGTAGTGATTCAGGAGGTGCTGTCGCACTTGTTTCATAAATTAGAGATCTGGAAATATTCTTTTCTAATGCCGCTGCAACCTGCAGAGCAGTGATTGCTTTTCGCAAATCCCCTTGAGAAATTCTAACCAATGCTTCTGCAGCTTCATCATCCAATCCTACTTTTTCTGACTCTGCAACATTTTTGACTTGACTTAAGACATCTGCATCTGCAAGTGGCCTAAACCTAAAAACAGCACATCTACTCTGGATTGGTTCGATAATCTTGCTAGAGTAATTACATGACAGTATGAATCTACAGGTTTGCGCATATTGCTCCATTATTCGCCTTAGTGCCCCTTGCGCATCGTGTGTTAAAGCATCTGCTTCATCTAGGAAAATTATCTTAAATTTCGCATCTCCGTAAGGTGACGTTCTAGCAAACTGCTTAACCTTAGTCCTGATTGATTCAAGTTTTCTTTCGTCACTGGCATTCATTTCTAGTAAGTTATTTCGAAATTCTGGCCCGAAAACATCTCTTGTAAGAGCCATTGCCGCTGTGGTTTTTCCAGTACCAGGTGGACCTGCAAACAACAAATGCGGGAAATCTGCAAGTTTAGCATAGGATGCCAATCTTTGAACCACGGATGCTTGACCCCTGATATCGCCAACCGTCCGGGGACGATGCCGCTCAACCCAGAGTTCGCTCATACTCTCCAAACTGAGAATCGGACGGACTTGAACCTTCGCTTTGTCAAAAAAAATTCGATAATATAACCGGCCACCCTACGGGTGGCCAGCCGAAAGGAAACTATACCACCTCCTCCAGTGGAGTAGCGAGCCCCATGTCTTCAAGCAACCGCGACCGCCGGAAAATACGGATATCATTGATGTTAGTAATCATGTTCCTATTCGCAGATTTAGCATTACCACAAGCCATTCCGGAGTGGAACAATGAAGAGTTACAAGAGGATAGGTTAATTCTTAGAACAACGTCTACTTTCAATGTTACACAGGATTCCGGTATACAAGAAAATAATTTCAACACATATCAAGGTAATGAGACAGGCAAACTTGGAGATGGTGTGGCTTTTGGTTTTGATGAGTCTCGGCTGTTATTTTCCTTCAATAATTCAGTACCAACAGGGGATATGGTTACTGGTGCAACCCTATTCTTAACTTGTGGAGTCGACAATGAAAATCTTTCTAAAATCAATATTTATACTTCAAGAATTAAGAAAACATGGCACGAGGAAAATGTTACTTGGTATCAAGCAGACAATAGCACTACATGGCAGTTACCAGGAGCAAGTGGTGCTGCTGACAAAGCAGATTGGGAGCCCCCGTTTTATGGATTTGGAAATAATACATTCGAGATCAATGTTACTTCAATCGTTCAAGATGCAGTAAGAAATTCAAGGGCTACAATCGAGGTTTTGGTTGCCGCAACCAATGGATACTACTCTTGCAATATGTCTGAATCACCCGACAGTCTAAGTAGGCCATATCTTTCAATAGATCACCAAAATGGCACACATACCAGCGGTGGTTCACTTACGCCGAATTTCGTAAACGACGGCGCAGCATTAATGGATGAAAACAAATTTTTGCTAACCGCTGCCACAAATCCAGATATTTCGTGGGATACAATGACTGGAAGCCATGCTGAAGTTCATCTGTCTCAGAGCCCGGATTTCAAATCACAGGCTGACAAATTTTGGTATTACAATTCAGTGTCAAATTCATCGTTATTCACGATGAGCACCAATTCAGGAGAAATGACAATTCCTAGCGGTCATGAACTCGATAACACTACTACTATGTATTACAGGGTGAGAGCAACCGATGCTAACCACACCATAGGCAATTGGGTAACCGGGTTTTTCCATCTACCAGGACACTCAGCTTCTCAAGATGGAGATTACGGGACTGTGAGTTTTGATTTTGATGACCTAGGATTGTCAGAAGTTACATTCCATGAAACTTTCATTGATTCTAGCCAAAGAAATTCAAACATGGGGTCAGATAACAATTTTACAGTTGGAACCTCGCCAAATTCAGACCAATATGGTCTGATTAGAATTAACTTGGATGATGTTGGATTACACTCAAATTCATCAATAATCTCTGCAAATCTATCTCTAGAAAGAGTAAGTCAAAGCGGTGATGCTGAAGTTAGTATTCATGCTTTTTACGGAGAGGAATGGACAGAAAGTGGTGCGACATGGAGAAAATATGATGGCACATTCAACTGGGCAGATGGAGGAAGAGTATCATCAATGTCTGTGGGTTCATTTGATGCAAATCAGACTTCGCCAAATTTTAATGTTAATTTAACCGCCATAATTCAGAAGTGGATTGATGATAATAACGCTGCGAAGGCATCAGGGTCTAGCACCTCACCAGATCTTGAGTTAATGCTTGTTGCATCAACTATCGGGATTGATTCAAATTCAACAAAAAAAGTTGTGATATGTAGTAGAGAATCATTTGACTGTAATGGACCATCGCTAGATATAACGTACGATTGGGACAGCGATGGTCCACCGACCATTCCGACGCACATCTCCCCAGAAGATGGAGCACCTGTTTGGAATTTGACTGGACATAATCTCTCGGGCAATACAACCCCTACCCTAACTTGGGACGGGACAATCAACTGGTCAGGAGATATGTTAATGCAAATTGCTGCCGATCAGGAGTACAGAAATATCATCCACTCTTTCAACACCGCAACAAGTACAGAATTCAACAAAAGTGATGGAACATGGTCAATTCCCGGAGAAAATCCGCTTGATGATGGTGTTCTTTATCACTGGAGATTAGCGCAAATCGATTCGACTAGCAAACATCACTCATGGTGGTCAACATCTTCTTTCTTAGTATCTGGGCTAGAAACAGAACACATTCAAAATGAAGACCACAGGCTGAGATTAGCTCATGGTAATGCGACAACTTTAGGAGATTCTCCAAATTGCGAAGACACCTACATTGACAGTGGCTCACCGAATACAAATTACAACGAAGAGGACGATCTTCAAATTTCATACAATACACTACCGGGAGAAACCACCGTTGTGATAGGTTGTGATTTGACCAGCCACATGCTACCTCAAGGCTATGCCGTCAAAAGTGCCAAACTAAAAATGCGCTTAGTGGATTTCCCAGGAGGGAGCCCAGTAGTTGGTGCTTGGGAAAGTATGCAGCACAATTGGTCTGAAGATACTGCAACTTGGCAAACTTATGACGGAATAAATTCTTGGGGCACTAGCGGAGCAAAAGGATGGGAAAAATCAAGCTTATTGGACTCGGTAAGCGTTGGCAATAATTACACCGCAGGAGATTGGATAGAATGGGATATTACTCTCGCTGTGCAGAACGCAATGCGAGAAGATCGGTCAGTTGACCTTATTTTGGGCATATTAGGGGCGGGTTCTGGAAATAATCGAGAGGTTTATCTTTTCCCTAATTCTGCAATTCCCGATAACCGTCCAGAAATATCATTTGTCTATGTTCCAGGTTCCAATGATGTCCCTTCGGACCCAAGCCCTGTCTCCCCACTAAATGGTTCATGGGCAGTTAAGCAAGGGATCAATCCTGCACCGGACCAAAACCCACAATTGAGTTGGAGTTACACGCCTAACAACGCAAGTGTTGGTGGTTGGTCTGTAGAATTAGATACATCGCCAAACTTCGATTCATCTAACATAATTATGGCCACTAGTTGGAATGATGCTGGATTTGATATAATTAATCAGACTTTCAATGTCTCTACATCACTAAACAAGGGAGAAACATGGTACTGGAGAGTTAGAGCCACGAGTTCTACAAACCAAATCGGAAATTGGTCTAACGCCTTCCACTTCTTATTGCCGGACATCACAACATGGTCGATTGATGCAAACACTGCTGCTGTTGAGCTAAGGCACAGAAAGGCAATGCCCGAATTGGACCTGCCTAATTTCATTGACACTTGGATTGCTGATTCTGGAATTGGTGCAACTAGTAGCCAATCATCTTCCACATCATTAAACGTTGGAACGAACAACAATGGGCACAGGTCCACAGCATTGCTAAAGATTCCCTTGACCGATTTACCAAATCCTCAAGGAGCACACATCTCAAACGCTGAATTAAACCTCTTCGCAAAATTCGGTTCCAGTACTGCAAACGCAATATCTGTACATCCTGCGCTAGTTCCTTGGAACACAAATGCAAACGGAACTACATATGATGGTGTTAACAACTGGTCGGCTCCCGGCGCAACTGGTTCCACCGACAAGGGATTGATGTCAGATATTAAACAAGGAACAGCCGCAGCATGGATGAACTTTGATGTAACAGAACTGGTTCAACATGCCTTTGCAAATGGAGAATCACATCTTTCGCTGATGATTGTTGGTTCGGTTGGAAAAGGTCAAACTGCATTTACTTCTAGCGAAGGAAACACTAACGAGAGGCCATGGATTAATCTTACATGGAGTATCGGTAACGCCGCTACTCCAGAAGTGGCTGGCGTCAATATGCAACCTGCACATGATGAGATTACATGGGATACTTCAACACACGCACTTTTACCACAAACTCACAATTCATTTGTCTGGTCTCATCCAAATCAAGGAAATGTCGATGATTGGAGAATATACATTTGGAATGACCCCAACGATGAGAGGGCAGGATGGGATATGTATGACAGCAGAACATCGACACAAGGATGGGACATAGCAAACCTAACTTGGACATCGCCAATTGGACTTAATGCAGGTGATTCATATGAATGGTTTGTACAACCAATCACAGATGACATGTTAGGCACAAAGGGCACTGAAACTATTTTCCATATACCAGGGGACACTGCAAATAAAATCAATTCTACAGATGCAGAGATTTATTTCCAAGAGGGACAATTAGTCAAAGCATTAGATTACCCTACAATCTTTATGGATACTTACCTTGACAGCGGTGCAATAAATTCTAGCTATGTAAGTTCTAGCAATCTTGTTGTTGGCCGCTCAGGGCTAAGCTCATCCATAAACTATGAATCTATGTCTCTAGTAATGATCAATTGGTCCTCATTACCAATACCAGACGCACATGAGTTCGTCGAAGCAAGTCTGACATTGACCAAACTCAGCGGCGGAGAAACTGGCCAGGAAACTGTAAGGTTGGCAGTTTGTGAAGTAAAACAAAACTGGGATAAAAATGCTACATGGAAATCACCAACCGGTCAAAATTCCAGTTGGTTCGATCACCCATGTGATACTCAGTTTTCTCTTTCAACCATTAATTATGACGACCAAACTGTAGAACTGGATGTTACATACGCTGTACAACACGCTCACTCTAGTGGCACCGATAGAGTGAATTTAGGAATCTGGGTTGCTGACAATACTTCAGATGATTGGAGGTTTGCTAGTAGTGACTACAATATTGATGAATCAAAGAGGCCAAAGATGTCCTTAACTTGGCGTACGGGCAATCAATGGTTACCCAGTCAACCAACAAACCTACACCCATTAGATGGTTCGACCATTTGGAATAGCACATCATCTAGACCCCAAGGAGCAAATAGCACACAACTGAACTGGAGTACCTCTGAAACCAACGAAACGACGTGGATAATGGAATTCTCCACGGAACCTGAATTTACAAACCAAGCAAACACATCTGTATTTGATTTTTCGAACAACGAAACTTATACTGGAATTTGGGATTATGCAAACCTGACCTACACTTCACAGAATAATGAAAAAGGAGATTTTTGGCTATACTGGAGAGTTAGAGCAGAACAAGATCACAGACTTGGAAAATGGTCAGAAGTACATTCATACAGAGTGCCAAAAGAATTAGGATTTGACGATGGTGATGGAAATAATACCATCATCTTACACTCAGGATCGGTTTTCGAAGAGACTGGAAGTTTACCAGAGGTGCCAGACGCCAGCATTGAATCAAACAGTCCGAATAAAACAGGCAGCAAAACCATACTGAACTTAGGAACACCAGCTGCGGGGATCGGGGAGTCAAGGATTCTAATTAACTTCGACCTCTCAGAATTACCATTCCCTTCAAAGATGACACCAACTAATGTTTTGTTGACTCTATACCGTTACAACGTAACAGGAACAAACCCTCTAACAGTCGGCGTTTATGCGTGTGACTCATTCGATGAAAATAATGTGACATGGAATACTGCCCCTACTTGTTCAAACACTGAAATCACCCGATCAACTCTTTTGATTGCACCAGAATCTGGAAACCAAGTTTGGGACATCACATCACTTGCTCAATCAAATATAGCAAACGGTAACTTCACTCTTTCGATTATGCTGAAAACCATAGGAACACCTGGTTCAAGTCACCTATTTTATGATAATACTCACAGCGAATTCAGGCCTGAACTTACTTTGAGTTATGTCGACAATGTTGACGGTGTTATGCCACCAGGTCAGCCAGTATTATCATATCCTGCTAATGGAGAAATTTTGTACAATACTACAAGCTGGGAACTATCACCTCTCAATAAGCCGCAGCTTATTTGGAACACTGTAACAGATGCCACAGGTTATATCGTTACAGTCGCTAACTCTAGCGACGAGAAAAAATATATTTCTTGGAATAACCAAGGAATCAATGGTACAACCTTAACTTTCGATGAGGACTTGGAACCCGGAACTGTTTACCAATGGTGGGTGCAGGCAATAAATGGATCAATCCCCGGACCGGCATCTACTCGCAGTACTTTTGCTGTAGGAAATCCAGTCAACAACACCTACAATGGAAACCATACGTGGACATACAATTTCCAAACCGGGAATGAAGTGGCTAAGTTAGGACACACGAATATTAGAGACTCATACATAGGTAGCGGGAATGCAGAAACAAACCATGGTTCCGATTCTTTGATAGTAGGAACAGATTGTGAAGGTACGAATACCGAATGTAGAATGATTTTCGCACTGGATAATTCACAGGTACCACTATCAACATCTGCAAGTATACATTCAGCATCTGTAAAACTAGTTGTTGAATCTGGGCCGTTAGGACCCGTGGTATTGTCTGTGCACAAATTAATCACAAACTCTTGGTCACAATCAGGTTCAAGCTGGAATAACTCAATGACAGGGACCCCTTGGAATGTAGGAGGAATGTCACCAGGTGTCGAATATGAAACAATACCAATTTCCCAAACACAAATCTCTCCCGGCGATACAGAGATCTGGTTAGACATTGGCTTTACAGGTATGCAAATTGATGGCGACAATGCTTGGATTGTCATAGGAGATACCAGCGGAAGTTTCCCTGCTAATGTTAAGTTCTATTCCAGCGAGGAGCAAGATAATGAAGAATATCGGCCAAACATCATGTTGAATTACACAGATGTACAATCCGTCTCCATTTCACCAAACGGCCAAACAACAGATGCCGATACAAGTTTCCAGTTTAGTCACACCCTCAGAGATTCATTCGGAGGAATAATTACAGAAGAAGTAATCTGGTCAGTCACACCAACATCTAGTGGTACAATAAGTTCTGATGGATTGTACACCCCGAAATATCAAGGTGTTCACGATATTCAAGCATGTTTTGGAGTAATTTGTATTCAAGAGAGTATCACAGTGACTCCTGGTGCACCGAATCTTCTGAAAACATCAACAACAGAAGTCACTATTACCGCAGATGATAGTTACTCTATCGATGCTTATGTTGTTGACCAACATGGTAACTTAGTACCCGGAGAGAACATTGGTTATCAACCAACAAATGGCTCAATGATTGGAAATACTTTCTATCCTTACACCTCAGGTAATCAAAAAGTTACCATATCTTGGAATAGTCAGACAATCGATTTGCTTGTTACAGTAACTGGAGGAGAGCCAGTTTACTACGAAACAACAGGATGTGAAAGTGCCTTAAGAGCAGGAACTACATGTCAATTGAGTTGGACTTTACACGACCAATTCGGCAATATGCTAGATTTGGCTGATGGTGGACCAATTACATGGACAGTAGGAGGAGGGACTTTCACTGAAAGTAGTGGTACATTCCTTGCAGAAACTGTAGGCAACCATACAATAAACATGAGTTCAACAAAAGGAATATATTACGAATTATCTGTTCAAATAGAGCATGGGCAGATGGCGAGTTTAGAAATTATTGCATCGAAGACATTTGTCAATGCTGATGAGATAGTATACCTCAACACTACAAGGATAGATATAATGGGCAATCGTTTACCAGTATTTATTCCTAAAGCAAATTGGACTATTAGTGATGGTACAATTACTGAAGGCGAGCCTGCTCAATGGGACCCACAAAAGCGTGGTTCAAAGTCGATAAGCGCAAGTTACGCTGGAATCCAGAACACGGTTACAATACAAGTCACCGAAGGTGGAATAGATGAATTGATTCTAGTAATTGATTCAGTTGAGCAGGATACGAATGCTATTCTAAATATGACCGCAGATGATGAAATTATTGTCAAGGTTAAAGCAAGAGATGCCGATGGTAACAAATGGACTGTGAATGTCGCTTGGTCTGTAGAACACATTCAGTACAACGATCAAAGTATTCTTCAGGAATTGACTTACGGTTCAACCACTAGATTTGTACCAATCTTTTCATCTGATTACGAATACAAATTGTTAGCAACATACATTGATTCAAACCTGTCGATTTCGCTTCAGGCATCATTAGACATATTTGTTAGCCAAGGTGACCTTGTAAGTATTTCATTGATCCAACCATCTGATCAATCTCAGACCGTTGATGCTGATCAAGAAATCTTCTTCATGCCACGCTTAAATGATAGTGATGGAAATATCATTGACCCGTCAATCATTTCTTACCACATTGAACCTGTTGGGAATGGTTCAGTTAGTGGCAATAACATTACTGCGGACATAATTGATAATTCAGGTGTCTGGGAAGCCTCTAAAGTAGGTACATATGAAATATCGGCTTGGGCAATTTCCAATGCAGGATACAACATCTCCGAAACAGTGACTGTAACTGTTACAAATGGAAAAGCAGTTGCTGTAGAAATAGATGTAATTGCAGATACTGCAAAGGCTGGCGATGTCTATACTATGACAATAACCGGAACTGATGAAGATGGTAATACCTTCTTGGAGAGTGTACTTTGGACAAAGGATAACAAGCCAGTACCGGCATCTGAGATAGAAGGCTCAGGTGGAGTTTACAACTGGAGTGCAACAAAAGCGGGTGAGCACACTTACAAATTCCGCAGCCCAAGTGGTGCAGAAGCGGAATGGAATGTTACTGTTTCTGCTCATCAAACTGTCAACAGAATCGAATTAACTATCCTCAAAGAATCAGTATTGCAACTAGAGTCATTTGATATTGAGGTCAGAACATTTGATGCATGGGAAAATGAGATTCCAGTACCGCCTGAAACTGAAGTCAAGTTAACAGGAAGAATGACTGCAAAGGCTGTAGAAAATGGAAAGTGGACGATTACTACCTTAGATGCTGAAGAGCAAACAGTTACTATTACAGTTCACAATAAACAAGTCTCAGGGAAGATACAAGTCGATGGTACATTCATGGGATTCTTCGAGGCTGGTGGAACCTTGTACTATGCAGGTGGTATACTTGCAATTCTTGTTGTAATTGTATTACTAGTTGTTATCGTTTTAGTACTTAGATCCGGAAGCTCAGAATATGATGATGATGACGATGATGATTACGAGGATGAGGAAGAAGAAGATGAGGATTCAGGATATCAAACTAGATCCGCTGCTGGACCATCTGGACCATCCGGACCCCCTCCTACCCCAGGGGGTAGAGAAGACTGGATGACCGATTACCGCGTTGACGAGGACAATGTCGAATGGGGAGAAGATCAAGATGGTAACTGGTGGTACCGAGACCCTGGAACTTCCGATTGGAACGAGTGGGCAAGCTAATCTTTATGTTTTTACATTGAAATTTTACCTACACTGCAGGTAAAGGTTTGGAGTGGCGCTATGATCTCAACACTGTGCCAAAACGGGTTACAGTGGCTCTGTTTGAGCCTGCCAGAGTGCGCATTAGAATGTGGAATGACCAGATAGGTCGACAGTGCATCTGCAAGTATAGTTAAGAGTGGTCTATTCAATTTTGTTCCAATTCTTGTTGACTTAGGGGTTCGAAGTTTTTCTTACCATAGATGTAGTAAGTCGAGACTCCAATTACCACTGCGGCTAATGCTCCAATAATCGCTTTGGAACCCATGATTATCACTAGGAAAGCACCGGTGATAGTACCAAAGATCTGTACATATGGGTATAGCGGAGACTTGAATGTTGGCTGGTACCAATCTGTCCCATTGTCCTCTCTCCTGAGTACAATTACGCTTACATTTAGGGCCACAATAACCATAATTTGGAAACCCGAGGCAAGTTTTGCTACATCTTTCACTGGAAGAGTCAATATGCTAACAGCCATTGTTAGAGCGGTAATTATGATAGCCCAATGAGGGGTTTCGAATTTTTTGTTTGTTTCACTGAGAGAATCCGGCAAAAGTTTGTCTTTAGCCATTGCAAACAGGAATCTAGATGCTGCAAGCAAACCTGACAAAGCACCTGAAATCATAGTCAGTACTGCAAGAAGGGCAAGTGCAATTCCAACTTTTGTTGACGCAACTGCATCTACGAATGCAAAAATTGGATCTTCTCTAGGTGCCCCTTCACTGTTTAGCCACCACTCACCTTCTACAGATGCCATCATAACAATTGACACCAGAACGTAAAAGACAGTGATTACCAACAAGGATACCAGCATTCCATAATGTAGGTTTTTTTCTGGTTTTTTTACTTCTCCACCAATCGCACCAGCTTTGTAAATTCCAGCGTAAGCAACAAACACAAGTGCTGCTGCTTCAGCAACCAAACCTGGATCGTTTTTACTCACATCAAAAGCACCATCAATCGGTATAGAAAAATCGATACTAGAATCAAATAATTGGATGATACAGACTACTACAATCAGTGCTGTGGTTACCGCAAGAATAGGGGTCTGGAAAGCCTTTACTTTCTTTATTCCAAGAATATTTAGGAATGTAATGAGTGCTAGTGCAAGCATAATCAACACTGTTGAATTCGTTGAAACATCCAGATATTCAGTAACTGCGTACATGTATGCAGAGAACCCGATTAAAGCAAATGCTGATTTCAAGAGGAAAGAGGCCCACAATCCTAGGCCCCCAATTGTTCCAATCAAGTGACCGAATGAACGGTCTAGGTATAGGTATGCACCACCGTTTTCTGGCATTGCAGAAGCTAATTCAGATTTTGATAACGCACCAGGCAGGAATACTAAACCTGCTAGTAAAAATGCTAACCAAATGCCAGGCCCCATAACTGCAGCAGCGAAAGATGGCAATACGAACAAACCTGCGCCTATGCTTGCTGCAACGGTGACTATGATTAGCCCGACTAGGCCTAAAGACCTCTCAATTGTGTATTTTACGTCGGTTACAACGCCTGTAATATCACCTTTGAGGAGTTTATCCGTAGTGGATTTAACGCCCATAGAAACTTCTCCCGTAATGTTTTTATTTCCGGTTTACAACCTATAACATTGTGTTATTGCTTGTGAGCAGGTAAAGGTAGTTATTTATTACTACACAACTCAAACACTTTCCCCCGAAAAATGGAAGTCATGCCTTAGCGATAACTTTCATTTCAACAGCAATAGGTGTTGGTAAAGCTCTGATGGCTAATGTTGTTCTAGTTGGTCCAACCTTGCCTAATGTCTCAGCCCATACCTCGTTATAGCCCTTGAAATCCCTATCCATATCTACCAAGAAAGATGTAACATCAATCACATTTTCGATAGAAGAGCCTGCTTCTTCTAGAATCCTAGCTATATTATCCACGACTGCCCGTGTTTGAGCCTTAATATCATAATTCAATGCATTACCGGATGCATCTTTTATCGGCCCACCGGGAATTGAATTATCACCAGGCTGCCTAGGTCCAACCCCAGAAAGGTAAATCAGATCGCCTTCTCTTCTTGCGTGTGGATATGCTCTGACCGGCTTAGGTGCTTTCGAGGTATTAACTGCAGTTTTACCTTCGACTGGATCATAGAGTTCTGGTCCCAGATTTTGTTTTGGACCATCATCCGAATTTTTTTGCAAATCCAATACATCTCTATCACCACCGTAGTATTCAACGTCATCTTCGTCGTACTCCTTATCAC
>MDSZ01107329.1_pt1 | contig 13486 bp, 12 predicted proteins | sample 811201 | NCBI WGS metagenome assembly MDSZ01 (sample SAMN05326647, study PRJNA326480) | marine metagenome | isolation source: seawater | place: Indian Ocean: North | collected 2010
ACTTGGTCTAATCTAATAAAATGAAAGAAGTGTTTATATTTATCAAGTTTACCATAATCTATAACCTTAATACCTAAATTTAATATAAATTTTTTCCTATGTTTAGACATTTCTAATGCATATGGATTAAATTTTGATTTATCACCCGAATTTAACCAATGGCCCCAGCCAGCACCAAAATCTAAAATATTAATTTTTGTTTCCTTAAATTGATTTATAATAAAATTAATTTCACGAAAATTTTTATGTTTTCTTAAATAAAATTTTTTTTTACTTTTGATTAAACTTTCTTTTTTATCAATAATTTTGTCATAAAGATCTAAACTAAATTTATCTTTTGGTGAATTTTGTTGCCATATAAATTTACAGTCATTACATTTAAGTAATTTAAACTCAGAATTTTTTAATCTATTTTCAAAAAATTTAAGTTTTTTTTTACCATAATATCTTTTAAAAAAATTAATTAAAACATCATCTGTATATTTTTTGCTAAAAATACTAATGCCCTTTTTTTTACAAATTTTACAATTTAATGTTTTGATAAATTCCGACATTTTTAATTACCTTAACATTGAGTAAATTTTTTTTTTTACTTTATTTATAAAATTCCTTAGAAAAGAAATCTTTTTATTCATGTATGCATCAGAATTATATAAACTTTTATCAGAAGTTCTTATCGGTTTTCTCCAATTTCCATAAGCATAAGTTAAATATTCTTCTGGTGGATTTGGACATTTAAATTCCCTGCCAAAAAGATTCACTGTTGAAAAATTTTTTAAAAATTTTGCTGGCACAGAATAATCTTTTCTCCAATAAATATTTTTTATTTTTGAGTAATTCCAAGCAAAAACTGTATATCCTGTAACATCTATTGGGCATTCTCCCATAAAATAAACTTTAAAATCATTTTTGTTTTTTTTTACATCTAATATTTTAAATCCTGCTTTTTTTAACAATTCTGTCAAAGGATCTATTTTATTTAAAAATTCATCAGTAAATACACTTATATCTACACCCCAATCCCATTTAACAAAGTTTTGTTCCCTCACCGCTCCTAAGAGAACACCTGTCTGTAAAAAATAATTTATATTTAATTCATCTAAAACATCACAAATTTTGAGAAACTCATTTTTTCTTATTAATAACTCTTCTGAAGTTCTGTCTCTTGTTTTATTTGAATCCATAAAGTATTATATACCTATTGTAAAAACTTACTTAGTCTCTCAGCTAATGCACAAATGATTAAAGTTGGATTTGCACTTCCTGAGGTTGGAAAAACAGCTGATGAACAACAAAAAATATTTTTTAATCCTAACAGCTTTAAATTTTTATTTACATTTTTAGGATAACATAAACCACCCATATGATGTGATGCATCATTTAAATCTGATAAATTAAAATTTAATTTTTCTAATTTGGGTTTAAAACTAAAAAAAATTTTTATTTGATTTAATAATTTTTTTGAAATTTCTATTTCTTTTTTACTAATAGATAAATTGATATTGACAATATTATCCTTAATAAAAATTTTATTTTTAAAATTTGGCTCCATTTCTAAAAAAATTCTAATTAAAATTTTATTTCTAATTTTTAAAAAACTTTTTTTTTCTTCAAATCTTACATAGGTATTCAATGTTCGCTTATTTTTTTTAAATAATGATAATCCTCTATAAGTATAATAGTTTTTTTTATATTTAAGCTTTAAACTTTGAATTAAATTTTTATTAGGAAATCTTAGTTCTCCAACATAACATTTTGGATGATCCATAAAATATCTTCCAATAAATTTTTTATTTTTTATTTTTCTTAATTTTTTATCTTTTAAAGAATTCAAAATTAAACAACATGATTCTATTGCACCTGCACAAATTACTATTTTTTTTGAATTTAGTGTATAAACATTATTTTCTATATTGAAAAATATTGTACTTTTATCTCTAGTTTCATCTAAAGTTTGAACTTTACAGTTAGTTATCATATCAAAATTTCGTTTTTTGAAATATTTTGAAAATCTTAATGGATTTTTAAGGTAAACAAATTCTCTCGAGTAAAAACTTTTTTTATATATTGCCTCATCATCTAGACGGTCAATATTAAATTGATATTTAGGTCCTACTTTTTTGCACCAATAAAGCAAATTTCTATGACTTAAGGGCCAAATGTTAACATTTTTATTATTACACATTTCGTTTTTAGAAAATAAGGAATAAATTTGAGCCCAACTATTACTCGTTCCACCCACTCCAAATACTCTAGAGTCTTTTTTTATATTAAAATTATTTGAAATTAAATTACCATTATTTTTTTTTCTAAAACCACCTCTTTCAACAACTAGTATTTTTTTTTTTGTTTTTAATAAGTTATTTAATATAACTGAAGCTGCTGGACCTGAACCAATGATTATATAATCATATAACTTTTGAAATTTATTCAGTTTTTTTTCTATGTTTAATTTATCCTCTTCTAGATCAATGTGCATCTTGAAAAATTCTATCTATTTTTTTTTTTATTTTTGAAATATCATTTTTTTTAATCCATTCTAAATCAATGAAATATAGTTCATTGAAAAAATTTTTATCATCTTGTTTTAAAATCGGATTTAAATTTAAAATGCTTAAGTCGGTATACCAATTATATTTTTTGATAATTTCGGACTCAATTTTATGAGAAAAGAATAAAGGAATACCAAAATGAAAACCACTTATTATTGAATCATTTTTGAAAGGGTGTTTAACACTCAATTTGTCTAAATGATTGTATATTAATTTAATCTTTTCTTTTAAACTAGAATTTCTTTTTTCAAATGATTTTAAATCATCCAAGGCTAAAACAGCTGCTAATGGATGCATTCTCAATTTTAAGTCATTAATCCCACCTGCAACGTCTAATTTCGTATTTTTTTTGTGTCCTGGATGATGATTATCAATCATTTTTAAATATAAATTTTCATCATCAGTTAATATTATCCCTCCTTCTCCACCGGAAATTGATTTGTTTCCTTGAAGGCTCATGAATGATATATCGGCTAATTTCACATGTTCTATATTATCAACCTTCATCCCTTGAGAATGGCTAGCATCTAAAATAACCTTCGCATCTTTATTTAAATATGATTTCAAAATTTCAAAATTAACATAAAATCCAAAGGGATGTGTAGCAATTAACAAATCAAATTTTTTTTCGTCCGCATTTTTAAACAAGATTTCAAAATTTCTATTAATATCAAAATAATAAATATCAAAATCAAATTTTTTTAAAGTTTCTATTACTGTAGGAAAAGTTAAAGATGAGATTAAAACCTTTGATCCTTTTTTTAAATTTAATGCAAGTAGAGACGCATAAAAAGCAGTTGTGCCACTTGAAAAAGTTAAACAATATTGAGAATTAAATTTTTGTGATAAAGAATTTTCAAAATCAAATACATACTTTGGATATTTTGAATAATCTTTTTTTAAGATTATCAATATTATTTTCCAAAAAAGTTTTATGTTAAATTCTTGTAAGTTTTTAAAAAAATTTATAAATTTAGACATCATGGCAATATAAATCTGTTATCAAATAAAAAAAAATAATAATTACCATTGCAAATACTTATATAATTTTTTTTTAATATAATTTTTTTCAAATATTGTTAATTCTTTTTTTGCTTTAAACACGTTAAACTTTGATTTTTTAATATCAAAATAATTATTTATTTTCTTAATATTAAGAAATTTAAGCACATTATTTTGTTCACTTTTATAGTTTTGACAAAAATCTTCAAATTTAATCTCCAAAACATGTTTCTTATATTTTTTTGGAATTTTCCTCTTATAGTTTGTAAATTTTTGCATTACTTGGTCATACCATTCAGTCCAAATTTTTAAATTATATCCTGGATAAGCTTTAGCATGTCTATTTTTCATACTATTAAAAATACTTCTTGGATCTCTTGTAACTAAAATTATTTTAACATCATCAAAATATGAGAAAATATCAGTAAAATTCCACATATTTAATGATTGATCTAAAACAATATAATTAGATTTTTTATTCTGTAATTGACATTGAATAATCTTTTTAAGATATTTTTTTGATTGTTTTAAAAAAACCTCCCTTTTAACAGGTAAGTACATATTGAATAAATTGCTTTCACTTTTTGATTGAGATATTTTTTTTTTCAAATTAAAAAATTTTCTTTTAAAAAAACCAGTTTGTATTTCTATAAATTGTGGATACGCATGGTAGCTTAGTGTTGTTATATTTCTGATATATTCATTAGTTAATGATAAAATTTTTTTGTCATAAACATAAATTTTTTTATTATTAATTTTTACTTTAAGATTTATTAAATTATTAATATAATTTTTGAATCTCATGATTGAATTTGATGGATTATTTATTGAATGATTTGTATAAAAATTATGATATAAATTTAAAATTCCATCAGGATCATCTATAATTCTAAATTCTTGTCCTTTAAAAGGATTTTTATATTTTGTAGACTTGGTCAAAAAATCATATATAACACCAGATCCACTAGCACCAGTACCAACTATTAAAACTATTTTCATTTATTTTATATCAAATTAACTTTAACTAATTATTTTATAACAATACTTAAACAAATAATTGTGATTAATATTTTTTAGAGATTTTTTGCAGTAGCTCGGAAAAGATCACTATTTTGAATTAATTCTTCAAATGTTCCTTGCTCTTTAAGCTCTCCTTTCTCCAATAAAAAAATATTATCACAATTTTTTACAGTACTCAAACGATGGGCAATTAAGATTATAGTAATATTTTTTTTTAATTTTTGCACTGCTTCCATCACTGCCCTTTCAGTAAGATTATCTAATGCACTAGTAGCTTCATCTAAAATCAATATTTGAGGATCATAATAAAGTGCTCTTGCTATGCCTATCCGCTGACGTTGTCCTCCAGATAACCTAATTCCGTTTTCTCCTATTTTAGTTTTATATTGCAATGGTAATTCATTTGTTACAAACTCATGTAAATTAGCTATTTTAGAAGCGTACTTAACTGCTTCCTGATTAACATCTTTAGGGTCCGTCCCAAAAGCAATATTAGCTGCAATAGTGTCATCAGACAGAAAAATCTGTTGTGGTACATAACCAATAGTTTGCTGCCAGGATCTAAGATTATTTTTATCAATCTTTTTACCATCAACCTCTAGTCTTCCCTTTTGGGGTTCTAGAAGACCAAGAATAATATCGACTGTAGTGGTTTTTCCACTACCTGTAGCACCTACTAACCCTACTGTGCTACAAGCCTGAATACTGAAATTAATATTTTTTAATGATGTTTTTGATGCTTTAGGATAATTGTAACATATATTTTTTAAGGTTATATTTTCATTTAATATCATAGATTTTTGGTTCTCTGACGAATTGTATGGCTGCAAGCTTTTAAGATCATCATATACAGAGTCAAGTGCTGGAATAGTAAATCTTATTAAAATAATATCATTGTAAATATGTTGTAGAGAAGGCAACAAACGATATCCAGCAAAAGCAAAAAGTCCTAAAATAGGAACTGCTTTAGTAAAAGTTCCACTTTGTGACATTAAATAAAGTGCTACTAATATCATCCCTCCAAAAGTGACAGCTTCAAGTGCAAATCGTGGAATTTGACCAACGATAGATACTGAAGTTTTGTAATTTGCAAGAATTTTTGATGGTTCAGAAAATCGTTTAATATAAATCTCTTCTAAACCGCCCAATTTAATTTCTTTTGTGGCATTAAAAGCTTCACTTAGAGCAGCAAACCTCCACTCATTTACCTTCAGGCTTTCTTTACCTATTTGGGTAATATAACTTCGAGAAAATTTATAAATAAGTCCATAAGCTGTACCAAGAGTAAGTCCAACTATTATAGTAAGTTTAGGATCTACCAAAAGTAATAAACTTATAAGCGCTATAGTGACAGCTCCTTGACTAATCAGACTAATTAAAGGAGATAATCCTTTGCCTACAATTTTTCCAGCTTCTGAAAGTATTGTTTTACCAATTTCTGCACTGTGACGATTTAAAAACCAACTATAAGGCTGATGTAAATAACCTTCAACTAATCTTTTACCTATAGAATATTCCCGCAAAGAAAGAAAGCGTACTTGAGCGTAATGAGTTAAAGCTCGAAATGAAAGTGAGATTACTAAAAATAAAAAAACAAAAATTCCTAAAAGGAATAAGAATTGTTGATTGGTTTCGACACCAAATCTACCTGAAACTTTAAACATTTTATTTAACATAACATTTGTTTCGATTAGCTCAGGATTAGATAGAACTGCTATAAATGGCATTATAGAAGCTACACCCAACATATCCAATAATGCCATTATTAAAATCATTACCATTAATAAATATGCTCTTTTTCTTTCTTGATGAGATAAAAGGTACAAAAATTTTTTTATAATTTTCATTTCTCTTTAATTTGAATTGTTCGATCTGATAAAAGTTCACATTTTAAATTCTTAATCCCAAGAATATTTTGAAATTTATCAACACGATTTTTAATATCTTCTTCATTTAGTGGAGGAAATTTGTTATTTTCTAGAAGTGTGCCTAGAAGAAATCTTTTTACTATACCTATCATTTTTCTTAACTTATTAGCTCTAAGAAGCAATTGAAACATTGTCGAGTTAGAGGAACGAGATAAACTATTATCAGCAAGACTATCCCATAAATTAACCATCTTCTCAGCTGCTAGCTCATTATCATCTAAAAAAACTTTTTTAGATATTACATCTGAAATTTGCTCCTTATCGTTTTGATCAGTAGTTTTAGTAGAATCAAAAATAGCATTTACAGTGCTTAAAAGTTCTTTAAGTGATTTAACTCGATGCCCTAATTTATTAGGTGGATGATTATCAAAACTTGTTTCAAAGGGAACATATGTCACTAATGGTTTTTTTGATACAGTTGCTTCTAATGCAGTAGTACAACCATTATGCATAACAGCAAAGGCATTATTAACCCAAGGAGTTATTGATCCTTCTCTAATAACATGAACATTAGGAATTCCATCTAGATAAAATTTCCAAGCTTCCACACTCTCAGCAGGATGTGGACGTAAAACAACGTCATATCTATTATTGTCTGCAAGATATTTTATTGCCTCTATATAGGCTTCTGTCTTAAGATAAGCTTCAGCAGCTAAATTAAGGTCTTGTTTAAACATTTTCGGATTGCGCTTTAAATACCCAGATTTTTTTTTTAATTTTAGTGTTTCATGAAGTGATAAAATTCCATTAGCTTTTGCCATGTTAGAAGATACTAATAAAAAGGGTTTTTTTGGCACACTTTTAGGTACTTCCCAATAATTATTAAAAATTGACTTCCAGAGATCGACTCGCGGTGATCCAGTTTTATGTATCTTTGAAGCATAACTTAAGTAATATTTTTTCAGACTTTCCACATCTTCAGTTCCCCAACCAAAAACAGCTGAAGCTTGTCCAATTGTTTGATCTGAAAATCTTGTTTTTGAAAATTGTTCATAACCACTAAGATCCAAACCTGCCTCTTCATCAATACTAGTAATTTTAAAGCCTTTTTTTAAAAAAAATTTGTGAATTGCAAGCTTGTCAGTTGATGGCGTCAGAGACTTAGTGTGAAATATTCCTGGAGCAAGTACCCCCCTCTGTGTACCTTTTAAAATACTTTCCAAATCAGAAAGTATAACCTTATGCCCTCGTGCAGCAGCTATAGTTGCCAATAGAAGTTTGCTGTCTAACTCTCTAGAAACAATTTCAACAATTATATAAATATTCATGATTTTAATAAAATTTTTCTATTCTTTAATTCTTTCAAATAAAATTTTAATTTTATCAAATCCTCTGGATGATCAATATCAACCCATTTTTCATTATGAGAAATCAAACCATAGATTTTTTTTGGGTACCTTATCTTATTCTTATATAATTTAGACCTGTATATATACAAATTCCCAGTTGGTACAAATTTTTCCTTAATATCTTGAGACCTTTTGTTAAAATGATAATCAGGTTTCCATCGATTATTAATAACTTTGCCTGTAAAAGATGAGTCTTTTGCTAAATGTATGAGACTATCAAAGTTTTTTTTCTTATCCATAATTTTAATTGATTTAAATACTAAATCTAATTTTCTTAAGGGTGATGTTGGTTGTAGTAAAATAATATATTTATATTCTTGATTTAAATTATTTACAGCATGGAAAATTACTTCATGCATTGAGGCATATTCATTTGATATTTTTTTCGGTCTTTCTAAAAAAAAAACTTTCTCCTTAGTACAAATTTTTTTAATTTTTTTACAGTCACTTGTTACAACTACATCATAATTTTTATCTTTTAGTTTTTTTGCATAATTAATAGTCCAAATAATCAAAGGTTTATCAAAAACCTTTGCAAGATTTTTATTTTTAATTCTTTTTGAGCCTTTTCTCGCAGGTATTATAATTAAATTTTTTTTTAGCATTATTATCTTCTCTTAAAATCTATTGACTGTCCTAAATCTATCCAAGCATTACTTGGAATTGGAAAAACGCCAATCTTCATTTTTTTTGAAATTGCTTTATTAATTAGATCTACAAAACTTATATTTTCATTTTTTTTAATTAGTTTAAAAACTTTTGAATTTACTAAATATAAGCCAGTGTTTGCTAAATAATTTTTTTCAGGTTTTTCTATAATATTTTGTAACCGATTATTTTGGACCTTACATACCCCATATGGAATTCTATCCTTTTGAACCGCAGCTGCTAACGTGATATCAAAATTTTTTTTTTCGTGAAATTTAATAAGATAATTATAATCTATATCAAAAATTACATCACAATTTGAAATTATATAGTTTCTATTTTTATTTTTGAGCTTAAAGAGAACCCCTGCAGTCCCTAGTGGTTTATTTTCCTCTAAAAAAGAAACTTTGTAATTTGGGCTTAATTCTTTAAAAAATGATTTTATAAGTATATTTTTATAGTTTAGTGAAATTATAAATTTATTTAATCCATAATTTGTAAATTTACTTATTATATTTTCAATAATTGTTTTATTTCTAAAAGGGAGCAATGGCTTTGGTAAAATATTTGTGTAAGGCTTAAGTCTAGTTCCTAATCCACCTGCCATAATGATTGTCTCAATTTTTTTATTAATTTCTAGGGAAAGATTTTTTTCATTAATATTATCTGAAATATAATCTATCACCTTATTATTTTTATCAACAATAGGAATTAAATTAATTTTAAGTTTTTTTAATTTTTCAGAAGTATTTATTTTTGAAAGTTCACTGTGTTTTATAAAGTAACATTTTTTTTTAAAAAATTTTGCAATTTTAAAGTTCAATTTTGCATTTTTAAGAATGGCTCTTCTCACGTCACCATCATTAATTGTTCCTAATAAATTGTTTTTTTGATTTACTACTATTAAACATTTTAATGAGCTACTTTGTAATTTAACTAGAGTTTCGTGGATTGTACTATTTTTTTTAATTAATATATCTTTCATCTTATATTTTTTAATTTTGAAGACGTTTGTTTAATAATTTATCTTTATTTTTTGAATATTTTCTAATGATATTTAATATTTTTTTAGAAGAGCCTCCATTACCAAAATAAAGTTTCATATTTTTGATCTTAGATCTAAAATGTTTAGAATTAGCAGCTATTATTGATTTTCTGATACTAGATCCCTCATTATTGCATTGAATTATTGATTTATGAAAAAACCGTCCATTTTGTCTTAATCCAATATTTATTGTTGGAATTCTAAAATATGGAACTTCAATCACTCCACTTGATGAATTACCAATTACAAATAAAGATTCCATTAGTTTTTCAAAATATCCATTTACTCCTAATGATTTTACAAATGAAAAATTTTTTTTATTTTTTATTAATTTTTTAATAAAATTAATCTGCTTTGCTGTTCCTTTCTCATGACCTGGACAAGTAATTATCACTTTAAAATTAAATTTATTTAATTCCTTTACTATTTTTAAAAAATTTTGATTCCAATTGAAATTATTATTTAATGTTTCTGGATGATAAGTAAGAATTACAGTATTTTTACTTTTTTTATTTTTTTTAGACATTTTGGCTACTCGCTCAATTCCAAGGGAGCCAACATTATGAACTCTAAATCTTTCCTCTAACATTTTTAAAACATTTTTTTTGTAATCTTCACAAATTGTAAAGTGTAAATGTGCTGATTTAGTGATCATGTGTCTTACTTGATCATCTAAAGCACCAGTTGTTATTTCTCCGCCATGAATATGGAATATAAATTTTCTATAAGCTAAAGCTGCTGATATAATGGGTAGTCTTTCAATCCTGTCGCCTAAAACCATAACTGAATCAAATTTATATTTATTAAATATATTATTTACTCCTTTTTGTGTCATTTCGAGAGATTTAACCAATCCGAAATGATCGTCTCGCTTACTAACTGAAAAAAATCTTGAGGTAATTTTAAAATTTAATTTTTTAATATCTTTAATTGTTTCACCATAATTTTTTTCAAGGTGAGTACCGTGAACAAAAAGCAAATATTTAAAATTTTTACTTTTTTTTATTTCATTAATTAAGGGTTCAAGGATTGTCATATCCCCTCTGGTTGAAGTAAAAAAAGCTATTTTATTCATCATTATCTTTATCTTTTAAATTGTTATTAATTGCCCTTTTAAAAAAGATTTCTTTGCTTTTCGACCACAAACTTTATCAACTTTCAAAGGAGAAATTCCAGAACCTGGTCTCAAACAAATAAGATTACTCAAAGAAAATTTTTCTCCTTTTTTTATCATTCTTGAAGCAAACAATGATTTTCTTGCAATTAAAATATTTTTTTTTTCACTTTTAGAAACGAATTTGTTCTTTTTACCAAGAATAATTTCAGTGGATCTTATTCCTTTAACCATGGCAATTAATTCTTTTGGATTTAAACTAGCAATATGGTCTGGGCCTTTCATTTTTTTTGATATTGTAAAATGTTTTTCTATTACTTTAGCACCTAAAGAAGCAGCAATAATTGGCACTTGGATTCCCAATGAATGGTCTGAATACCCAACATCTAACTTAAATTTTTTTTTTAAATTAAGCATAGCGTTTAAATTTATATCTTCTATTGGTGTTGGATACTCTGTATTACAATGAAGTAAGATTATTTTTCGATTATTATTTTTTAGTACCTTAATGGCGTAGTTTATCTCTTTTAAATTTGACATTCCTGTTGATAAAATAATATCAGTTTTAAATTTTTTAATATGTCTCAATAGCGGTAAATTTGTAATTTCTCCTGAAGGAATTTTGATAAAGTCTAAATTAAATTTTTGTAATAAATTAAAACTATCTATACAAAATGGAGAGGATAAAAATTTAATTTTTTTTTTTTTACAATATTTAATTAATTTAAGGTGCATATCATAAGACATTTCCAATTTTTTTATCAATTCATAATGTGAAATTTTTTTAACATTTTTTTTTTGGTACTTTGCTTTAGGTGCATTTTTAGAAACAAGAGTTTCAGCCTTAAACGTCTGAAATTTTACATAATCAGCTCCTGCTTGTTTAGCAATATCAACCAACTTGTATGCTTTCTTAATTGAGCCATTATGATTCCCGCCAGCTTCAGCAATTATTGTAACTCTATTACTCATATCCAATTTTTTTCTCCTGAAATTTTGTAAGTAATTCTTTTAGGAAAATTAATTTTTTCCCATACTTTCATATTGTCTAAAATATACTTACACTTAGAAAGGTGTCTGATTATACTTTTCGTATTTGATTTAAATTCTTTATGATCAATACTAATTACAATACAATCAAATGCAGATAAACCATGTGGATATTTAAAAGATTTAACACCTAAAATCTTAGAGATTTCTTTGCTTGAATAATATGGATCAAACAAACTTACATTTACACCTTTAGAAGTTAAATGTTTAATAAAAGGAATTACAGGAGATAAGATATCAACTTTTAAATTACCTTTATATGAAAGTCCTAATACACCAATTTTTTTAAATCCTTTTTTTATAAGAGACTTTGCTATCAAGATATTTATATCATTATCAGTTTTTATAGTTTCTCTTAGTAAAGTTAATTTTGATTTATTTCTTACTTCTTTTAATACATATTGACTCGAAAGGGGTATGCAATAACCACCTGTACCAAATCCTGGGTGATAAGTTCCAACATTCCATTTCGTGCCAACTAATTTTAAAACTTCTCTCATATTCTCATTTGGGTAAGCTAAAGAAAGTTGATTAGCTAAAGTAATTTCCATATGTCTATAGGCATTTTCTATACTTTTTACCATTTCTGATACTCTATGAGATGTAGCCTCATGTAGATTTCTACAAACAATTGATAAAATGTCCCTAATAACTTTTGAGGATTTAATATCAGTAGAACCAAAAACTCTATCAATATCAACAAGGCTTTTTGTACCTTCTACAAACCAGTCTCTTCTAGGTGCAACACCATAAATAAAATCTTTTCCAGGTATTAAATTATATTTCTTAAAAAAGGGTATGATTTTTTTTTCTGAACACTGTGGAGTTAAGGTTGACTCTATTATTATTACTGGTTTTATTTTATTTTTTTTTCTAATAATTATTATAAGTTTTTTTAAGACACTAAAAAGTATATCAAAAAAAGGTTTGCCGTTTTTTTCAGTTGGGATTGCAATAAAATGAACATTAAAAGAACTTTTTTCAAAAATATTATGATCGCTAGTTGCTTGAAGATACTTTTTATTTACTGAGCTTTTTATATCAAAACCAAACCAATCTTTTAATTCTTTGATTGGAAGTTTGCCTGAATTTATTATTTCGACTTTTTCTTTATCTATATCATATCCTACACACTTTATTTTATTTTTGGAAAAAAAGGCCATAGTCGATAGTCCAATATATCCTGTACCCCAAACAGCAATTTTTGATTTATTTTTTTTAAGGTAATCTTTATAATTCAAGTTGCCTATCTTTCGCTTTTTTAAGTTCTGCTTTAAGTTCATCGTATTCTCTCATTTTAGTTTTCATGAAATTAACGGTGAGTTTGGTTTTTTTAGAAAAACCTTTGGGGGTTAGAACATAAATATAATTAATTTTATTAGGATTTTTTGTAAAATTTTCTATTTTAACAAGTCCTTTGTTTTTAAGAGCTTTAAGACAGTAATTAAGCTTACCAAGACTAAATCCTAATTCTTCTGCTAATTCTCTTTGAGTAGAATTAGGCTTTTGATCAATTTTTCTTAAAACCTCAAAATGGTCTTTTTTATCTTTATTCATATGTTCAATGTTTGAACATATCGTTCAATAATTGAACAGTAAAGAAAAAATTTAGTTATTTTCAGTAAATTAATGTAATAAAACCCGGTTAATGATTTTTTTATCTAAATATTATAACTTTCTATCAAATCTTAAAAATTTTTTTCAGTGCATAAATCAAGCCAATTGAGCTATTAGTACTGGTCAGCTGCACACATTACTGCGCTTCCACACCCAGCCTA
>MDSZ01012723.1_pt1 | contig 13485 bp, 12 predicted proteins | sample 811201 | NCBI WGS metagenome assembly MDSZ01 (sample SAMN05326647, study PRJNA326480) | marine metagenome | isolation source: seawater | place: Indian Ocean: North | collected 2010
AATAAATTGAATGAGAGGGCCCCCAAAAATCCAATTAACCCTCAAAAGCAGCATTGAAACTATTTTCGGAAAAAAACCTAAAATATAGAGATGAACCAGCAATCCAGCATCTCGCACACGAGTGTCTAAATCGCTTTGGCGCTCATATTACAAAACTTATGAAAGCGTCATGAGGCATGAGGTTAAATTGTGGTCTTAAAAGACCAAAGTTCTATAAGCGGTTGAAGATTACAGAGTTGATAATAGGCTGCAGAATGCTTGGATTTGAGGATTCTTTATCGCGTAGGTTAAGGCTGCAAAGTCTGTTGCTTTCAAGTCTGCTCATGGAGAGCCAGTGACTAACCAAACTCTATACGCCAACTATCGAGCAAATTTTATCTACACATCTGTTACTGCTCTCACCAAAATTGAAAATATTTTCATCAACAAATGAACAAATTATTCTCTCATAGTGATCTTGATCACCAAGTAATTTTGATGTGTCCCTGACTAAATGTGACAGGTTCGACGTGACAACACCGACCCTCTCCCTATTAATACAATACTCATTGTTAGCTAACTTGTTTTGAAGAACTTTTTCATTGTGTGAAAAAAATAGAACAGGTCGTTTGGTAGAGATAGCAAAAGTGTAAGCAGTACTTGAAAAATCAGAAACCATGATTGAAGCGCTGTTGTAAACATCTGCATATTTAGAGCCAACACTACTCAGATAAATATTTTGATGCGTGTTCGCTGCCGACATAACCCTGTCAACTAATTTCTTATCTTCTTCTATATGCGGCTTGAACACAATTTTAAACTCAGGAAAATTTTCAGCAAGTGATGAAACAATATCAAAACCATGCTCAATCACCGATATGTAAGGCCTCCAATCTTCGATGTGACCGTGCGCTGTATGAGTTGGAGCGTAAACGATAATTTTCTCTTTGTCGCAGGCTCGTTCATGCTCCCTCGACTTGACATAATCAAATTTTGGATAGCCAATTTCCACAATTTCTGGGCTCAAATTCACAGCCTCAGCAGACAGTCTCTCCAAAAAGAAATTTCTTAACCAGTCAGGCTTGGCGGCATTTACAGTTGAACACTGCTGGAAAAAGTTTTTTTCCTCCTGAAACTGCTTTGAATACACTTTTGATGGCACAAAGTAATAATCGAACAATGGAAAAAATGCAGTCAGGTAACCATAGTTTTCATAAATTTCAGGGATATTGTCCGAAGACGGGCAATAGCCCTGTTTCTTATTGGGTGTAAAGTCTGCGAAGGATATATGATTGAACAAAATCTTTTTACTTTTATGCGGGAGGCAGTCCATGGTTGACGCCACGCAAAAAACATCAATAAATCCAAGATTTTTTAGAATCACATCACCACCGACACAGAATGAATTCTCATGTTTTTCAAATTCATCATTATGCTTCTCTCCATAAAGGTAGAGCACAGTAATACCCCGGTCTTCCAACAATTTTGGTATTTCTGCAAATTGATTTCTGAAGCCCTTCGTTGGACAAAAGAATGCTACCGACGGGTGCCCATGCGCGGTTTGGTAAATATTTTTTATTTGCATGATAGATAAGATATCAAGCCAGTTACTGACTTTTTGATCGCTGTCTCGTTTAATTGAGAAACCTGGAAGATCTGCTCCACCAGCAATTGCCAAAAGCTCATTACAGAGGTGCGGATTGACCTTTACGTCACTCAGAAGATTTTCAAAAAGTTCAGACATAACACATTGCAAACAGCATCATTCTTTGAACTGTGCCATCCAACCACACGTCTCGTAGGGAACCGTGTAGATCTGATCAGAGAGAAATTCTGAAATCTCATCGATAATTTTGTTAAACAAATTCCCTGACTGCCGATACAGGGTATCGTGGCTACGCCAAGCTGCAATTATATCTTCACGAGCCATTTTGGCTTTAAATTTTCTCTTCACGCTTTGGACTTCATAAAAAAATGCTGAATTAAGTAGGATTTGCGTTGGGTCTTCCCGTCTTTTTCCATAATCATATCGTGGAATACGAGTTTTGATGATGTCTTCGATTTTCATTTGTATAGGATCAGAAAGGTCACGATGATTCCACAAGCAACAGAACCATCCATTTTTTCGCACAATGCGCCTTGTTTCTTGTAAAGCTGCCTTTTGGTCAACGACGTTAAAAGACGAACCAAAAAACGCTGCTTGGGCAATATTATCTGGAAGACCAGTATCCTCAGCCGTGCCAAACATCCAAGTTAACGTTTTACGGTTGCCGTTTTCGGCCTCTACATTAGTGCGTCCATATGACTGCATGTTTGAATTTGGTTCAACCGCTATCACTTCACAACCAGATTTAACTAGATGTTTTGTGAGCTTCCCGGTGCCCGCACCAATATCTACTAATTTAAGATTGTTGCAGAGACGCATTTTATTGAGAAGTTCTTGTATCGCCTCAGAAGAATATTCTGCTCTCTTATCATAACTATGCGAACGCTCGCTATAATCCCACGTGACTCTCATATGACTATTCCAATTATAAAAAACCTCTTCGTGATGGTGCAATAAATGCGCCAAAGTCACGCTCAAAGAATGTAAACCTTGGACTTGAATTGGACCGGACCAAAATTAACGATTTGACGTAGCTTCGATTTGAGGAAGGTGTTCTGATTATATTTGAAATATTTCTTTAGGGTAATGGTAACCCCGTAATTTTTTGCGCAAAAATTTGCCTAAAATTTATGGTAGCCTAACCATTACACATAAAAGTTTTTCAGAAGTTATTCCTCATTTTGACCAGCCAGCTATGCTATCATTTAGTAGTCGCTTATAAATGGGATTTTTTGGGCTAAGTTCTAAGGCTCTGCCAAAAACCTCGATTGCAACAGAAAAGTTGCCGGTTTTAAGCATTAATGAACCAATAATTGCTGCGAGCTTTTCGTCGTAAGGAAACTCAGTAAGCGCCTCTTTAGCGTATCCAAATATTTCATCGTATTTTTTTTTGGCAAGCAAATCTGTTATCGTGCAAACAAGAGTGGCAGCTCCATCAACAGCGTCTTTCGCTGCTTGCCGCCACTCTTGTTCATCACCTTTTATGCAAGGATCCTTTTTTTGTAAGTTATTGCCGCCAAAATAAATCCAATCACGATGTTTTATCCCACTAAAAATATGATGTATCGAAGACGCCATGTATTCACTTGAATTGCCTACATTGTACAATGCCTCTGTTCTTAAGGAATTGATTTTTTTTACATAAATTGATGAATTCTCTAGAGAGTGGGCAACTGCGCGCGTCAACTCTTCACAATTTTGGACGATTTCGCCAATCTGACATCGAGACTTCGTGTACACACTTTCCTTAGTAACATCCGGCAACTTTGTCTCATTATGCGAGAAGAAAATGGTTGGTCTCGAGTGAGCTAACGAGAATGTAAATGCCGCTCCAGAAAAATCAGAGATCATCACTGCTGTTTTCTTATACAATTTGTGGTAATTGCCACCGGACTGATCAAGAACGAAATTTTTATATTTCTTTCCTATCGAAATGATTGGTTCCAAAAAACACTTTTTCTCATCATGATAGGGCTTAAATACAATCTTGTAATCAGGGAAAGCCTTTAACAGGCTCTCTAAAATTTCTGGGCCATATTTCGAAGTTGATGTGTAAGGCCACCAATGCTCTTTACCAATCATCGGGGTAGGCGCGTAGGTAATGCAGTCTCGTTTTACAGCACTTTTTTGTGCGTTTATGAACCCTTGATCAAAAGATGGGTACCCAAGCGGTATGATACACTGTGATCTTGCAAGCCGCCGTCCTTTAAGATTTTGCAAGAGAAATTCAAGATCATCCTTTTCAGGGTGTTGAAACGCAGGTTTTAGAAAATTAGGCTCATTGAAGGGATGATTGAACCTTTTTATATTTTTTATGAAACGGTCTTTAACATCTGTGGAGGCGGCAGTGACGTAATCATATAAAGGCAAAAAGGCAGTCATATGGGTGAATTTCTTGGTTAACTCTACAATTGACCGTGCATCTTGCGTTTTTTTGGAAGCAAACTTCTTTTCATATGTCGGGAAGGAAACGCCTCCAAAACCTGTGTGCAAGAGCAACATTTTCAAAGAACTCTCTGGCAGGCAATCCATTATTGTGGGAACTACAAATAGATCGATGAAAGCAAGCTTTTTTACCAGCGTCCCACCCGTAAAGTAAGAAAAAGATTGGTCTTCAAAATCATCTCCCACGCGCTCACCATATAAATGAATTACATGGTAACCTCTTTCCTCAAGAAGTCTCGGAATGTCGCCAAATAATTTGCGGGAAGACTTCGTTGGACAAAAAAAACAAACAGAAAATGTATTCGGTGGTATGTCTCTAAGTATTCGGATGGCCTGCCATTGCTCAAGAGAGTTTAGCCCATCATCCGAGGATATTGTTTTGGCCCACTCTTTTGTGGTCCCTGTTCTTCGGAGTTTCATTGTTGATCCTCAAGCCAGAGCTTGGCGTTTCACAAAGCGACCGTTGTGCCCATAAATCGCCAAATCATCTGGTGTGTCGAGTTCACCCCATTTCCCGCTGTATGCTACTGCTTTGATTTTCAGGTTCCCTGACATTATGGCCTGTTGCAACAGACTAGTCATATCTTGCTTACCATTCTTCTCTTTTGTATTGAGGGCTCTCAATTTCTGCATTTTTGACCAGCCAATATCAGAAAAATACAAGAGCCCCATAAACTGGCCATTTATTTGGTCTAAACTGACATCTTTTCTCCCGATATCAGACAAAAAGCTATCAGAGGTTATTGAAAAAGACTCCGCGTCTGCAAGAGGATCATCAAATCTCTTGGACCAATGCTCAAGCCAATTTTCATCATATGTAATGGCTACCTCTGCATCTTGATTCAGCAATAGTCGGACAGCTTCTTGTGAATAAAAAATATCTGAGTAACTAACGATGAAATTAGAGCCTTCCAACCATTCTGAGGCACATTCCAAGGAACTTACCATCTGAGTCTTATTCCAAGAATTATTAAAGAACTGAATCGAACCATACCCGCTAAGAAGCTCACTTTTGTAACCAGTAACAATGCCAACTTCGGTAATGTCATTTAGCCTTAATGCTTCAATCTGCGTCTCAATGAGTGGCTTTCGATCAACCTTGAATAAGCTTTTTGGTCTGTTTGAGGTAAGTCTTCCCATCCGACTGCCCCGACCAGCGGCAAGAATTATACCCTTGGTACCTACATCCATGCCCATATGACCTATCCTCTCAAAAATCTTTTGTGCTCATTTCCCATTGCAATAATCATGTCAAATATCAGGTTTCATGAGTTTTTTTGATTTATTTCAGACACGTTTTTCCGAATTTCTCAAAAACTTATGTAAAAAGTCCTTAAATTTTTAGATATCAACAAACCTACCCAACAAAAGATTGCCAAGGTTGCCCGACAAAAATAAGCTGAAAACAGTGTAAAATTAGCAACTGACGAGAATTAGTTTGGAAAATGGACGAGTGATCTGGATTACCGGCCTCTCAGGTTCTGGTAAAACAACCTTGGCTCACGCAATTCAGCATTCGCTGAAATTGAAAAATAAATTTTCTATAATGTTGGATGGTGACCAGCTGCGTGATGTAATTTTTGACCCATCAATGAGCGAGGAGCAACGATTTAACATTTCAGAAAGGGAGAGGTTGGGGTTGGTTTACGGCCGTCTAGCCAAACTCATCGCCCAGCAAGGACTTTGGGTCATAGTCTCAACAATTTCCATGCGGAAATCAGTTTTTGACTGGAACAGAGATAATCTACCAAACTACTATGAGATATTAATCGATTTGCCTGTTGAGATATTAGAGGCGAGAGATCCTAAGAATATCTATGCCGATTTCAAAAGTGGACGCCGAGATAATGTCATTGGTTTGGATATTGACGCTGAGAAACCTAGTCAACCAGAGCTAGTTTTTAATGAGAGAAATCTTCAATCACCAGAACAAATGGCTGAGTTTTTTATTAGTTGTATTAAGTCTGATTTCTAGTTGTTCCGTTGGACGCGCACTTCATCGCATCGCAAGCGTTTCAATAACCAAGTTCACGGGTTAGGTCACCCAAATACAACTCAAATTTATTTTGGATTTCGCTATTAAAGCACTGTTTCCACTCGCCGCTTACACCCCGTCGTAGCAAGCCATGTCCATTCCCTCGAATAATTTTACCCGGTTGTCCTCTTTGTCTTCCGGCAACAGACAAGAATGAATGTCTCTCAACAATACCACTCAATGTTTGCCTTTGATCAATATTAAAGCCAGAAAATTCAAGAATTTTTATTACCTGCTGTTCTACGTTAGCTTTTAAATCATCAAATTTTAAAACCAAAACGTTTTTTCTTGGTTTTTTCCATTCTATCGTATTCTCAACCATTTTCACAAAATCGGGATTAATGTATGCGAGCATCATTGTTTCAAAGTTTTTTTCGTCGATGTCATGCATGTACATATCATCGCGAACGTATGAAACTAGTACGTCGCGAGGATCTCGGTTAAGAGTGATAAAACGCATATTTTCGTCTTGGATTACACTCTTGAAGAAGGAGAAATCATAATGCCCAAAATGGAAAAATGGGCGTGCCTTGCTTATCTCCATGAATCTTGACTTGCGATCAGCGGGAGCATCGCTCCACTTTGAAACTCGGAACGCTCTCGACTTAAACCACTCCATCAGAATTGGTGAAATGGCACTTGAACCGCTGTGGTGCATTGTCGACAAAACAACTGATGGCGTGAGTTCTTTTCCACTCATGATTTAGACGCGACCCACGCTCTAGTCAGATAGCATACAGGTATTAAGTCAAACTTTGAGACTATAGAGTTCACATCATCCAAAAACATTCCAAATTTTTTTCCACCTAGTTGACTTTGAATGTCATTCACAGATCGCCAGGCCCCAATATACTCTTCACGAGTCCTTTGCACAAAATCCTCAGACTCAAGGTAAACAACATTTTTAAAAAGGCCGCTTTCCATAAGTGTCTCTCTCAGGTTATCTGTTATTCCACTGAGCCCAGACGAAACACGTGATTGAACTCCATATTTGTCAACCAAAGTTTTTTGCACTTCATGTTCCACCGGTGACTTTTCAGTCAACCGAGGATTCCAAATTGCTACAAATTTTCCATCTGGCTTTAAGACTCTTTCAAACTCTGAAAGGGCTTTATCAGTGTCAGGCCAGTGAAATGAGGACGCCATTGACACAAGGTCATAAGCTGAACTTTCTAAACCTGTATCTTCAGCAGAGCCTGGGGCAAATTTCATTAAGGATCCAAATTTTTTGATACCCGCCTCACGCATTTCTTTGTTTGGCTCGACAGCGATGAGATCTCTTACGCCTTGATCAAAAAGGCATTTGGAAAAAATACCGGTCCCAGCACCAACATCTGCAGCTTTTAGACCCCTCCCACTAGGCGAGACTGAATTCACCAACATACTAGTCAAATCTTCGCTGTACGTTGGTCTGTATCTTACATAATCCGCTGCTAAGCTTGAAAAATCGCCTTTTCTCATTTTATTTCCTCTTTTGTTCTGGCAATGTTCTGTTTGTCCAAATAAACTTAAAATCAGCAACCTATTGGAATATCTCTCTTATTCTCTTAATGTCGCTCTCTTTAAATTCTTGCTCTCTCTCAGGATGCCACATCCACCCATGCCAATTCCTCTTTTTGTTCATGATAGCCTCAAGCGAACCATCTGAACCTTGCGCTACCAACGAATACTCATTGGGACATTCGGCAAGGGCATAATTGTGATAGCTATTTACTTCGTCTTCAAATTCTCCATGGACTTCATGCCGAACTCCAGCATGGTTCTCGGCAGGTATCAATTTTGTACCCTCATAAACTCCAATAACTTGCATTCCTCTGCATATTCCAAGAACCGGCAAACCTCTTTTTTTGGCAAAATTTAGCAGCTCAAATTCAGTGAGGTCTCTCTCAACACTAACTCCAAAATCATCACCTCCCGAGATGACAATTCCATCTGGCCGCAACCTCTTCAAAAACTTGTAAACAAAGTCATCAATGAAGTTTTTCGATGGAAAATTTGGGATCGGCGCTATTACATAACCGCTGTTATAGAAAAGACTTGTAAAACGCTGATCTAAGGCATCCCGTCTTTCATCAATCTCAGAAAACTTGTTTACTCGTTGACTAACGGCCAATAATTTCATTGCACAACACTCACTGACTTCGTGGCGCAATTGATCGACACTGAGAATGCCTTCTTTAAATTTGCAAAACTATGTTCTCCAACGCCTACAACAGCGGGCAAGCCCAGTTCCCCTGCTCTAATGGCCATGTGTGAGTTTGCGCCACCCCAAGCTGTTATCAAACCTGCAATTTTATGTGAGAACAGCCAATCAAAACCAGGGTCAGCGTTGGGTATCAAAATTACCCTGCCCTCAAGTTTTTGCATGTTGTCTCCAGAGCACAATTCTGCAGTGACTTTCTTTTGCGTGATGAAGTTAGGCATAGTATCTGCCACTGAAAAAGACCACACGTCAGCTGGGTCTTTTATGAGGGAGGGAAGCGTTGTTCGGAGAGTAATTAGGTGCTTTTTTTTGCCATTTCTAACATCTTGCCTTAGGCAGGAAAGAAAACTCTTCGGCTGCTGCTTTTGAAGGTAAAAAGTTTTTATATTACTATATTTAATCTCTTCGGGTGACAAATTGAGCTCATCGCCAACCTGTTGAATCATCTTAAGCGCCAGAGATAGATTTTTTGTAAATTCAAACTTAGCGAACTCTCTGAGTTCAATCGCATTTTTACAAAAGTTAAATATGGATGTGGCATCAGCCTTTAAACCATGGCTTTTCAGCGTCTCGTCTATTTTCTTTTTTTGACTTTGCCTTAAAACAAATGGCTCGCTGCGCCTCAAGTCAGTCGTTTTTGACCAATCAAAATATGAGTTGGGATCATCGTCATAACGGGGCGAAGTAATCTCATATGTACCTGGACGCAAATGGCCATATTTTTCCAAAAACTCTCTTTTAGGAAGCAATTGTTTGTCGAAAGTGAGTTCCTTACTTACTGTCATCAAGCTCGAGTAAAATCTCTCGGCTTCTTCTTGAGACAACAGCCCTACGCTGACAAAAGACTGGACCATTTGGACAGCGACAAATCCAGCTCGTGCCAAACCCGCAAAAGGCAACGTTCCGTATCGCTTACCGTCCTCAAGCAACCAATAAATCTTCTCAATCAAGTTTGTGTCCGACGACAAAAGCGTTTCACGCCTTTTTGGCAAAGCTCTCAATTTTTCCCGATCTGAAACCCACAGACCCTTTTCAACATCAATGATGTTGTTGGTCAGATCAAGCAAGCACCCTGATATCTCTGAAATTTCCGCTTCTTTAAAACCAAAAGCCTTCAGTTCTTCAAGCCGATTTGGTAGATCAACATTGAAACATGAAAAAACAATATCAAACTCAACTTTGTCGTGGAGTTGAGGGTGTTGTGATAATTTTTCGAGGTAATAGTTGACCAATTTACTAGCAATATTTTCATCTAATTTTGACGGAATAAACGAATTAAAAGAAACGCGCACGTCAATATATGGAAGACCATGGAAAGCTGACATCAATGGAAAGCTTCTAAGATTTCGATAACCGTAATTGTGGCGTTGATAAGCCCAAATCGAGTCGGTTATTAACTCCTTGTAGAGGGATAAGGCGAGAGGATATGGTCGAAGACCGATTATTTCAGCCGGATTCCAGTCCGGCATAACGCCATACAAAGTTCGATCACCCAATAAAAAGGGATGCTTGCCCATGGCATGTGTAAGCCATGATTGAAGTTCATTTAGACTCACCGCTTGTTCATTTTCCGGCTGTATTTTCGCACTTACTAACAGCGGTCGTACTTGAAGGAGCCAAATTTTTTGATTATTCGGTGGTCCACTAACCGCGAATTCACAATCAAGTGGGACTCCGTCAAAAAGCTCAAGAAGCTCTTCAAGCAGTTTTAAAATACCTGAAAATTGTCCTTGTTTATGAATTGAAGCGGTGGCTGCACAATATAACAAACGCCCACCTTTTCCAGAGGTGACAAAGCTGGTGTCCACTCCGTCATGCCAATTTATCACACGATAAGGTGTTCCATTGTTTGGGTCATGGGAGAAAATGACGCCAGAAAAACAAACGTCTTCAACCATATTTTGCACTATTATCTCATCGCAATCCTTTGGTTGACCGTATGATGCAATAACCTGGTCTACTGCAGCACCCACGTTGGGCCTTTTAACTCCAGGAATTGATAGAAAGGCTCCTGCGTTCGATGAGCAGAAATTATCCTCTGCATGGCAGCTTGATCGCACAATCAGATTGCTTAAACCGAAAGTTCTCTCAATTTCTCCTAGAATTTTCTCTTGATTACTCTGCCAATCAGAAACCGAAAAAACCTGAAGCTCTGGAACAAAGCCGCACGACAGATTTTTTTGCAACTTAAGAAGTGTTTGGCCTTTAGAAGCAAAATCCATAGCAAACAAAAACCTCGCCCAACAGTCTCTCGAACACACGTTAGAATTGAGCTCTAAAACCTAATTATCGGGCTAGATTAGAGCCTTGATCAAAAAAATGATCATGGGCGGGTTGCAAATCTCGCGCCAAAGCGAAGAAATTGTCTCAAAATAGGAAAATCAAAGTTGAGGACTTTGAGGAGCGCCAGCGTCAATATTTTGTTATGAAAATATTAGTGTGGAACAGAAATTGCAGACTGTGTGCGAAAGTCGCAATGCGCGGACTTTAGTAACCCGATCTTTTTAACGATCAAGATTTTACTACGGTGGAAAATGATCAACGCTTCAGACTACGAGATATATCATTCAATGGTAAACGTAGTCGAACACCATACTGGTCAAGTAATCAGGCATAAAAATCCCCCTCTTTCCCTTCTTAAAAAATTGTGTCTTGCATTAATAGCATTAAAGAAAAACCCTAAACCGAAAATTGCATTTTTCATTCCGGAGGATGGTTTAGCAGCAAACTTCGGTGATATTCCCAAGCTTTTGTCGCAAATGGGGAATGAGGTTTATTGGTTTTATGGGCAACCAAAACATTTTCAGAATTGTGTACCGGAAAATAGCTTTCTGATTATAGATGACATGATAACAAACGTTGGAAATATTGACGTAATTGTTACAGCGACAGTGATGGATTGTTTACCCAAAACAACTAAAAATGTGCTAGTCGACCATATCTCTTTTGCGCCTTTGCAGCTAGAACACAAAGTCAACTCAATTTACAATTTATCTCACTCTGTTAAACGGAATTTCAATTCCATAGGCGAGGTGGTGGATGAATTTTCAGCTTATTTGGCATTCCTGCCATTTTTTGATGCTGTGCTTACACCCTCTAAACCAGTTTCCGAGGTAAGCAATAAAATAATGGAGTTAATCGGATATCACAGCCAAACGACGGAGAGTCACTCAATCTGTTTGCCAAAAAAGACATCCAGAAATTTAAATCTCAAATCGGCATCGCGCTTTGTCGATTTTTCCAAATACAAAAACAAGGTCTCAATTATCGAAACCGGTTATCCAAAACTTGACAGACCATGCCGCAAGTATGCAACCAGCAAACCTGAGAGCCTGCTAATTTATGCCCCAACTCCGACAGATAACCGAGGCAACAAAGACAACTGCCTTTGGAACAATGCAATCACCATTCGAGATTATGGTGCACAGGTTTTGTCGAAACTATGTGAGTCCTTTCCAGACAAGCAAATAGTTTTTAAACCCTACAAAGATGAGGCGAATTACTTAGTCTCTGAGATAAACAAAAAGTGCAATAAATTTCCAAATTACATATTTGATCAATCTGGTAGTGATTATTGGGATCTTTACTCAAAAGCGGAATTGCTAATCTCAGATTTTTCTAGCACCGCATATTCGTTCGCAATCGGTATGCAAAGACCTGTTATTTTTTTCAGCCCAAATGAAAATAAATTGCCAAACTTTATTCTGGAGGGATCTTATTGTGCTGGTCGACCCTTGATTGGAGATATAGCTCACTCAGTCTCAGAGTTAGGGGAAGTCGTGAATAACATGCTTATTAATTACAAGCAAAAATGCAAACAAGTGAAAAAGTTCAGCGCAGAACACTTCCCTAATACCGGCAACGCATCTGCTGAAGCAGCCCGGGTGATCAATGCGATGATCTTGGAGAATTTATGCGAGTCCATCACAGCTTCCAAAACATGGTACAAATGATGGCCGACTTACTCTTCAATGAGTATTCTGTTGGAAAAAATTTATCTCTGGAAATTTCAATAAGATTTGAGCATTTTTTGCAGGATCGCGGCAAAACTGAATGCTATTACTCAAATATTCAAGATAAATAAAATTCAGATTAGCACAAATTTCTAGAAGTGCTTGAGTGCCTTTTTAGAACACCCGGTAAGGGTCTAAATCTATCGTTCCCTGACAATCCCGCGTGGTGATTGGAAAGACGTCGTTTAAAAACCTCGAAGGCCGCCATAAAAAGACCTGTTAATATCACAGAATTGGAAGAAGAACTGACGGCAGATCTTTCGTCGCCACAGCAAACGCATAATTGTTTTCAATGCTCTTTGGATAGACTGATGCAACATCCTGAGCAATATCAATCAGCTCCTCAACATCATTGTAAATCAGACAAAAATCATCCAGATCGGTTGCCGCTGGGCATCGCTCCATGACAAATGGGTACATGTTGTTGAGACACCATAAAACACGCATTTTACTGAGTTGCCTCGTGTTTTTATAGTGTTTCGGCCCAAGAGTCAGCCCAGTTTGACTGGATACTCTATGCCTGACTACATCGGGTGTGTCTTGTTTTATTGAAAGTAATGTAACGTCAGCTGCGAGCAAAGTTTCGAGCTGTGACATCCGATAAGATGTAAGAGAACCTGAATAAAGAAATTCGTGGCTCTTCAGCGTTTCAATATTTTTTGATCGCCAATTTTTATGAAAACACTCGAGACTCCCATAGAATCTCGGTGGCCAATAAATTAAGTTGGCGCTCAAATTTAATGCCTTTATCGAAGAATAAATTTCTTCTGACACACAAATGATAGTCCCAAAGTAATCGACAATATCAAAAAAATATTTACTCCGCTTAACCCAGTACTTTGACCGAGTATTGTACCAGCCTTCTTGTTTTTCGTCGTCGCCAGGTTCAGTCGAGTTCAATATTCCATCTTTCACGATCTCAGTAGCCACCAAAGCTAAACGGGGGTCATTTTTAGAGAAAAGTTTTTTAATCTGTTTATTTAGATCCTTATTAAAACACTCAATAACTATATTTTTTGTGTCTGGGAAAAGTTGGTGGGTGATTACCGGCCTCATGCCCGCATCCGTGGCCTCTAAGCATAAAAACTCCACAAAATCAGAGATCGAAGATGCATTATGATTGCCAATATACAAATTTATCGCATTTGAGGACATCTTTTTAATCCCAACTTAATACAGTATACAAAACTTATCATCAGCTTGA
>MDSZ01024040.1_pt1 | contig 13485 bp, 14 predicted proteins | sample 811201 | NCBI WGS metagenome assembly MDSZ01 (sample SAMN05326647, study PRJNA326480) | marine metagenome | isolation source: seawater | place: Indian Ocean: North | collected 2010
AAAAATATATAAAAATAGGTATAAAAGGGTCAAAATGTATTAAAAAGATTGACTTATAGTGGAGTCTTGTTTTATCTCCCTCAGATAATAAATTATTGAATCAATTTCAGTACAGGTGTTCTAATGCACGCAGTTCTTAAAACAGGTGGAAAACAGTATCGTGTTGCAAAAGATGATGTAATAACGATTGAGAAGATTAGTGGTGAGCCTGGGTCAGAAATTTCCTTCCGAGACGTACTTATCTTAGGTGACAAGATTGGTAATCCTCTTATAGATGGTGCTGTAGTTAGTGCTAAGATAATAGAACAAAAAAAAGATGCTAAAATCGTAGTGTTTAAAAAGAAGAGAAGAAAAGATTACAAAAGAACACAAGGTCACAAACAATTGCATACTGTGGTTCAGATAACTTCAATATCTTCAAGCCCTGGTAAAGAAAAGACTGCTAAAAAAGAAGCTCCTGAGAGCCAAAGTAAAAATAAAGATGAAGGATCAGTTGAGAAAAAGGTAGATATTCAGAAAAAGGCTGCTCCAAAAAAGACAGTCGCAAAAAAGACATCGGTAAAAAAAACAGCTACTAAGATTAAAGACAGTAAGAAAGTAGATAAAAAGAAAAAGGTAAATGAGTAAGTTAGAGTTTTACATAATGATAATTTATACATGGAGATAAATCATGGCTCATAAAAAGTCTGGTGGAAGTTCTCGAAATGGAAGAGACTCTGCGGGAAAAAGACTGGGAATTAAACTTTTTGGCGGACAAAATGTCATAGCTGGTAATATAATTGTAAGGCAGTGCGGTACAAAGTGGCACCCAGGTAGCAATGTGGGTCTTGGCAAAGACTTCACAATTTTTGCATTAGTGGATGGGAAGGTTAGTTTTAAAAAAGGATCTAAAGGAAGAACATTTGTTTCTGTTGATCCGAGTATCTAACTTTAAATTTTTTATAACTTAATATCTGTAAGTTTTTCAACAGTTGCTAATTAGTGAAAATTCAAGAACATGAAATTTCTTGATCAAGCAAAAATTTTTCTTAAAAGTGGAAAAGGTGGGAATGGCTGTGTTGCTTTTAGAAGAGAAAAGTACATTGAGTATGGTGGCCCTAATGGAGGAGATGGAGGCCGAGGAGGAAATATAACCTTTGTTGCAGACCGAAACCTTAATACACTAATTGATTTTCGCTTCAAGCAGCACTTTAAAGCAGAGGCTGGCTCAGATGGTAAGGGTAGAGATAGAAATGGTTCAAATGGGACAAGCTTAATAATTCGAGTGCCTGTTGGTACAGAAATACTTGATGATTCAAAAGAAAATATTCTTTCAGATTTAACATCTCCCGGCCAACAAGTTACCTTGCTAAAAGGGGGTAATGGTGGCTGGGGTAATGCTAGATTTAAATCTTCAACCAATCAAGCCCCTACAAATGCAAATTTAGGTCACCCTAGTGAAGAAATGTGGGTTTGGTTGAGGCTCAAACTTATAGCTGATATTGGTTTAATAGGCCTACCAAATGCTGGAAAATCAACGTTATTGTCTGTTTTCACCCAAGCAAGACCCAAGATTGGTAATTATCCATTCACCACACTCCATCCAAATTTAGGTGTAATTAGTTTGGGTGACAAAGAAATGGTTATGGCAGATATACCTGGATTAATAAAAGGAGCGCACAAAGGTATAGGGCTAGGAACAAAATTTTTGGGGCACATTGAAAGATGTAGTGTTTTACTTCATTTGATCGATGGAACAAAAGATAATCTTGTTGATGATTATTTAGTTATTAGAAGAGAGCTACAAAAGTATGGTGCAGGCTTAGAAAACAAACTAGAATTTATAGTAATAAATAAAGCTGATGCAATGAATGACGAAGAAGTAAATTTTAAAGTCCAGAAGTTTAGAGATGAGGGTATAGATAAATTACTTGTATTCTCGAGTATTTCTGGAAAAGGCAGGGATACTTTATTAAAAAAACTTTTTGATTTGGTTGAAAATAAAAAAAGCAAAATAGCAAAACAATTAGGTGAGGGGCACCAGGTGGAAGCAAAATGGAAACCTTAATTAATCCTAGTATTAGAGATTTTAAAAAAATTATTGTAAAAATTGGCTCCTCACTTCTTGTTGGTGAATCCAATCAATTGCAAAGTGAATGGTTAGATTCTGTTTGTGATGATATTGCAGAAATGCATAAACGTGGCCAGTCAGTTATTATTGTAACCTCTGGGGCAATATCTGCAGGGGTAGAATCTCTCGGTCTAAATAAAAGTGGCTTGCGATTAGAAGAAAAGCAAGCTGCAGCTGCAGCTGGTCAAATGAAATTAACTCAATCTTACCAAAGCTCTCTTGACAGACACAATCTAAATGTAGCTCAGGTATTACTTACTCGCGGGGATACAGAAGATAGAAGAAGATATTTGAATTCAAGAGAGACACTAAGGACTTTATTGAAGCTAAATGCTATTCCTTTAATAAATGAAAATGATACTGTTGTTACAGATGAAATAAGGTTTGGTGACAATGATCAATTAGCTGCATATGTAGCAGTGATGATGGATGCAGACCTTTGTATACTTCTTTCAGATGTTGATGGTTTATACACAAAAGACCCAAGCTCCTTTAATGATGCGAAGCATATTTCGAAGGTTTATAATATAAATGAAGAGCATTTCTCAATGGCAGGAGTAACAAAGTCAAAATATGGTACAGGCGGGATGCAAACAAAGTTACTTGCAGCAGAAATTTGCATGAAGTCTGGATGTAATGTTGTTATTACAAACGGAAAAGTAAAAAAACCTATAAGCTCACTTGATAATAAAAAAATCAGCACTTGGTTCTTAAGTAATGCAGAGTCTCAAAAAATAAGAAAAAAATGGATACTATCAAACTATATCTCAGGTAACAGGTTAATAATTGATGAATCAGCAGCCTTAGGCTTAAAGAGTGGACATAGTCTTCTTCCAAGAGATGTTTTAGATGTGAAAGGTAGTTTTAAAAGGGGTGATACCGTAGAAGTTGCTTTAGGTGAAAAAAATATCTTAGGAAAAGGGTTAAGCGCATTTGGCTCAGAGGATATAAAGCTTATAATGGGACATGAGTCGGATGCAATAGAACAAATATTAGGCTTTAAGGGAAGGTCGGAAATAATTCACATAGACGATCTTGTGATTGGAAGCAAAACTTAATTTTTTAGATTAGGGGATAATCTGTGCAAAATTATTATGAATGTCAAAATTTTGAGGATATTGATGAGCTGATGGATTGTATAGGCCATAATGCTTCAGTTGCATCTAATCATTTATCTACTATTTCTGCCAAAAAAAAGAATAAAGCCCTGAATAAAATATCTAAGGTCCTTAGGTCTAATAAGCGAGAAATACTCAGCGAAAATAAAAGAGACCTTGATAATGGAGAGAAAAAGCAGTTATCTCCTTCATTACTGGATAGGCTTGCACTTGACTCAAAAAGAGTAGATTTGATGGCTGATGGGGTAGATAGAATTTCTGAGTTTGATGACCCAGTTGGTCAAATAATTGCTTCTTGGAAAAGACCAAATGGATTAGTTATTGAGCGTGTAAGAATGCCTCTTGGTGTAATTGGGGTTATCTATGAGTCTAGACCGAATGTCACCATTGATGCTGGAGCTTTATGCTTGAAGGCAGGTAATGCTTGTATTTTACGCGGGGGTTCAGAGAGCTTTTTCAGCACGAAAGCGATTCTAGCATGTGTTCACGAGGCATTATCAAGTAGTGATATTCCAGTGCATTCTATACAAATGGTTTCTACAACGGATAGAGCCGCTGTCACAAAAATGCTTAATATGACTCAATACATTGATGTAATAGTTCCCCGGGGGGGTGCCTCATTAACCAAAAAGGTTATGATGGATAGTAAAATTCCAACATTCCAGCATTTAATTGGGTTGTGTCATACTTATATCCATAAAGAGGCAGATCCAAAGAAAGCACAGGATGTCGTTTTTAATGCAAAGATGAGAAGGCCTGGTATTTGTGGGGCAACTGAGACAGTCTTAGTGGATAAAGAAGTAACTAAAACATTTTTACCCAAGATTATTGATGAGTTAGTTTTAGCAGGCTGTGAGGTAAGAGGGGATAAAGAAATAAAAAAACTAGGTTTAAAAATTAATTTAGCCAGTGATGAAGATTGGGAGACTGAATATTTGGATAAGATTATTAGCATTAAAACAGTAGAAAATATTGACGATGCAATTGGACATATACAGAAATATGGATCGGAACACACTGATGCAATTATAACAGAAAATTATTTAGAAGCAGAAAAGTTTATGAATAGTTTGCCAAGTTCTATAGTAATGCATAATGCTTCAACTCAATTCGCAGATGGAGCAGAATTCGGTATGGGTGCTGAAATTGGAATTGCCACTGGGAAAATGCATGCAAGAGGGCCTGTGGGAATCGAGCAATTAACAACTTTTAAATATAAGGTTAGAGGTGATGGAACAATCAGACCATAGTTTTGGGTAATTAGAATATGTTAAGTCCAGGTATATGGGGTGATAGAAGAGTTATGCGAATTGGTTTGTTGGGCGGTTCTTTTAATCCAGCACATTTAGGACACCTCCATCTGAGCCATACTGCAAAAAGATACTTATCATTAGATCAAGTTTGGTGGCTTGTAACACCGCAGAATCCATTAAAAAAGTTCATGGACGTTCCTTCAACAAGTGAGAGAATTAGGCGTGCATCGAATTTATATCTTCCCCCATGGATTCATTTGACAGATCTTGAGCTTAACTACAAAACACAATATACCTCAGCAACACTGAACAAATTAATTGTTAGATACCCAAAAACTAGTTTTATCTGGTTAATGGGTGCTGATAATTTACTTCAGATAAGTATGTGGGTGAATTGGACAAACATTTTTGATAAGGTAAGAATTGCAGTATTTGATAGGGGTGCTTATAGATACAAATCACTTTTTAGTAAGGCGTCTATTAAATACAAAAAAAATAGAGTATCTATTTCAAGACCAGCTTATATTTGGTACAGATCTACTCCTTCTTGGATATTTTTTCCCTCGAAGAGGGTTGATTTATCCTCTTCACAGATTAGGTCCCTAAATACATAGAAGAGAGGAGTGAGAGTATTTTAGATAATAAAAAATTTAATATTAGAAAGATTGTTGATCATGTCAAAGAGCTACTTGACAAAGATAAGGCAGAAAATGTCATTGAATTAGACTTAAAGAAAAGTTCTTCTTTTGCTGACATAATGCTAATTGCCAGTGCCTCAAATTCACGTTTAGTAAAGGCTATTTCATCTCATATCGTCGAGGATCTAAAAAGATTTAATGTCATGCCCAAAGTCGAAGGATATAACCAGTCTGATTGGGTTTTAATTGATGCTGGTGATCTTATTATTAATATATTAAGACCAGAAGTGAGAGAGTTCTATAAGATTGAAAAAATTTGGTCGGTCTATTCAAATAATAGTAAAACTGAAAACCTTCCCAACCTTAATTCATAGCTTATTAAAATTAAGATCATTTATGAAAAATTCAACATACTCAGGACTTTCTCTAAATAGATGTTCAGAATTAAGATTGAGAAATGATGAAGTTCAAATGCTTAAGCAGCAAGATAATTTAGTTATTCTTCCTGTATGGAAGGGTAAGAACTTATTTAATACCTCTGATTTAAATTATGTTTCTATTAGCTTACAATTAGCACAAGAATTAGCCTTAAATGATGAGGAGATGATTTTTCTCGGTCTCGATGGAAAAGTACCATGCTTCGCTATCAATATTTTTAATGAAAATGATATTTGTAATTTAAATGAAAATTGGGAGTTCAAAACGCTTCACAGTATTCTAAATATTATTACACTTAATCAAGCGTCTCTTTTGGCTTACGCACGGGGTATGTCAATATGGCACTCTAATTCAGTCTTTTGTGGAAAATGTGGTATGAGAACAAAAAGTGAGGAGGAGGGTCATATAAGGAAGTGTACGAGTTTAACCTGTTCAAAAAAGTTATTTCCAAGGATTGACCCAGCAGTAATAACACTTGTAGAGCACCCAAATGAAGAAAGTTGTCTTCTGGCCAGACAGTCCAATTGGCCTCTAGGAATGTATTCTGTAATTGCTGGTTTTCTTGAAATTGGTGAGTCTTTAGAGGATTGTGTAAAAAGGGAAGTTGCCGAAGAAACAGGTATAATTGTTAATGGAGTTTCATACCAAGGTTCTCAACCATGGCCTTTCCCCTCATCATTAATGCTTGGCTTTGCGGCAAAAGCAGAGAATGATAAATTCTCCCCTAAAGATGATGAGCTTGAAAAGATTATGTGGGTTAGCAGGGAATGCTTGAAGGAATTTACTGAGATGGAAGATGCAGAATCTGAAAAGAAATTACCCAGTAAACATTCAATTGCAAGGAGTCTAATTGACAGTTGGGTGAATAGAGAAATTAAATTCTATTAAAATCTTATTTCAATTTCTATACGGATCTGATTGGTAACAGCCAAGAATCTTAAGCTCTTTAGAATAAAATGATAGTTCTTCAAGCGCTAGTTGTACATGTTTTAAATCTTGATGTCCTTCAAAGTCAGCATAAAATTGTGCGGCAGTAAAATTACCATCTATAAGATAACTTTCTAGCTTTGTAATGTTAACACCGTTAGTTGCAAACCCACCCAATCCTTTATACAGAGCAGCAGGAACGTTACGGATTTTGAAAATGATTGAGGTGATAACTTTTCCTTCATTCAACGCTGGAGCCTCTGGTTTATTAGACATAACAATGAATCGGGTAGTATTATGATCTGCGTCTTCAATATTTGAAGATACGATCTTTAAGTTATAAATCTCTGCAGCAAGAGAAGATGCAATTGCTCCTATACTTTTATCTCCCAGATTAGCAACTTCTTTTGCCGAGCCTGCTGTATCTGCTGCAGTTATTTCAGTGAAATTATTTTGTTTTATAAATTTTTTACATTGGGATAAAGCAGGTAACTGACTCATAACGGTTTTTATCTCTTTAAGCGAAGAGTCTTTTAATGCCAGCAACTGATGTTCAACTCTGTGAAAATATTCGCCAACAATAAATAAGCCAGATTCAGGGAGCAAGTTATGTATGTCTGCAACTCTACCCATAACCGAATTTTCTATTGGTATCATAGCATACTTTGCATCATTATCTCTTACAGTGTTAAAGGCATCTTCAAAATTAGTGCATGGCAAATATTCCCAGTCTGGAAAATAAATTTTACATGCTACATGGGAATTTGCACCGAGCTGCCCTTGAAAAGCAACTTTATTAGAAGACTTTTTTTTATTAGTCATAATTTTTCTCTAATTATTTTCTAGAATCATTTTAACTCTTTCAAGATCCTCAGGCGTATCTACCGATGGTGGAGAATGTTCAACCATGTATGCGGAGATACTAAGACCATTCGTTAATGCTCTTAACTGTTCCAATTTTTCTCGTTTTTCCAGTTCACTCGGTTTAATACTAACAAATTTCTTCAGACTTGGTCTTGTAAAACCATAAATTCCCACATGATGATATACAGGTCCCTCCCCATGAGGAATGGGATTTCTACTGAAATATAATGCAGTTGCTACTTTATTATTTTCTTGAAAATCAATAGCTACTTTTATCACGCTGGGGTCACTTATTTCACGCTGGTTATTTATAGGTGTTATGAGTGTCGACATATTTGACCCAGAATCTCTTAAGGCATCTACCGTCCTGGATATATGTGAAGGATCCAAAGTAGGCTGGTCTCCTTGTACATTAACAATAATATTAAATTTACCTTCTGGATCATATATCTGTGCCGCTCTCCAAACGCGATCAGAGCCACTTGGAAGATCAGGATCTGTCAAAATAGCCTTTCCGCCATATTTCTCAATAGTTTCCTTAATTTCAATGTCGCCACAGGCAACAATTACAGGACCTACTTCTGATTGGCACGCTTTCTTCCATACATGAACAATCATTGGTTCGTTATTAATTAGAGCTAGAGGTTTACCAGGCAATCTTGTTGCCGCCATTCTTGCCGGAATTACAATAAGTGCGTCTTTTACTTCCATTTCTGGTACTTTCTATATTAATATGTTTTATAAGACATTTTTTAAGTATTCTTTATCATAAGGTAATGATTTTTATGTAGAAGGAAATAATTTTCCAATGTATACGTTACACTTAATAGTTTATTTCTTATTTTTTAGGTTTTAGACAGCTTTTTTTAACAATAGGGTGCATTTAAATTGTCTTCCAATAAATTCAGATCAAATTCAGCTATGATAGCAGGTTTTTCAGCAATTTGGATTGCTGTAATAGCAAATGAGACCAGTCATCTCTTTATGCCAGAGAATGAAGTCCATGCAACTTCTCAGGAAGAAGTAACCTTTGGTTATCCCATTGAGGTTCCAGCGGGTTTTGGGGCTGGAGTTTTGGAAGAAAAAACGGATCCAGTCTTGATAGATATTAAGCCTCTTCTTGCGGATGCTAGTGTGGAACAAGGAATGAAAGTTGCTCGAAAATGTCAATCATGTCATTCCTTTGATGAGGGTGGGAAGAATGGCACAGGGCCTAATTTACATAATATAGTTGGGGCTGTTGTAAGTGAAAAGCAGCGTGGTGGCTATAAGCTCTCAAATTCACTTTTGTCAGGTGTTGATATTTGGACATATGATAATCTGAATGCTTATTTGGAGAATCCTAAGAGTCTTGCCCCTCAAGGTAACATGAACTTTGCAGGTTTAAGGAAACCCAAAGATAGGGCTAATATTATTAAATATTTAATGGAAAAGACTGAAGACCCTCCTGAAGTAGTATTGGACGAACTTGAAAAGGCAGAAGAGGGGTCTTAAGTTCCATTGAAAATTAGTTCTCCTTTTTAAATCATTTTAACTTATTTAAAATATTATGACTGTTAATGAGGAATCTATACTTGGCTTTGCTAATGAACTTGCTGATGCAGCTAGTGAGGTTACACTTAAGTATTTTCGATCAGTATTTCATATTGAAAATAAGGAAGACCAAAGCCCTGTAACTCAAGCTGATAGGGATGTGGAGGAGTTGCTTAGGGGTATGATAAAAAAAAAATATCCCTCACATGGAATTATTGGTGAGGAATATGGCGCTGAGAATGAAAAAGCAGAGTATGTTTGGACGCTAGACCCTATTGATGGCACAATCTCATTTATTAACGGTGTTCCTCTTTTTACAACTCTAATTGGTGTTATTAAACAGGGTAATCCATATTTGGGAATAATTGATCAGCCGTTCATTAAAGACCGCTGGTATGGATTAAATAAAAGAACAGCTCACAATAATAATTTTGTCAGAACTAGGCCTTGCAAAGATGTTTCTCTAGCGCATCTGTATACAACTGCTTACGAAATTTTTGATAAATTAGAAGCTATAAGTTTTAACAATTTATCAGATAAAGTAAGGTCTTCAAGGATAGGTGGTGCAGATTGTTATCATTACGGTATGTTAGCAAGCGGGTGGATTGATATTGTTTGTGAAAAACTTAGCGTTTATGAGTATTCTTCTATTGTTCCAATAATAGAAGGTGCTGGAGGAGTAGTTACGGATTGGAAAGGAGAGATGATAAATGGAAATGATTATAAGACCATAATCGCAGTAGGCGATCCAGGAGTACATAGACAAGTACTAGATCTTCTAAGTTAAGGTGTTATTTTATGTTTTGTAATTTACCTAGAGTATTATTATATCAATTATTCTTTATTTTCTTTTCAAGCTTTTCTTGCTCTCATGCAAGATTCGACACACCAGTTCATGGATTCGCCTTACATGGAAGTCCAAAATATGCCCAGGGTTTTAAGTATTTTGATTACGTTGAGCCCTCTGCACCAAAGGGAGGTAAGTTAATTATTCATACACCTGGTGCAACATTTGACTCTCTTAACCCTTTCATCCTTAAAGGCACTGCAGCGTCAGGTTTATTTAGATTGCATCAAAATGATCTACTCCCAACAATTTCTCCTGTTATCTCAGAAAGCTTACTAATAAATAGTCTGGATGAACCTTTTACAATGTATGGATTAATAGCAGAAACAATTGAAGTTCCAAAGACAGGTCAATATGTGCGTTTCACTATAAGACCTGAGGCGCGCTTTCAAGATGGTTCATATATCTCAGTAAAGGATGTTATTTTTAGTTTTAATAAACTTATTAATGAGGGGGATCCTCTCTACAAAGCTTATTTTGGTGATATTGACTCAGTTAAAGAGACAGGTACGAGAGAGGTAACCTTTTTTTTTAAAAACTCAGGTAATTCAGAGCTACCACTAATAATAGGTCAAATGCCCATACTTTCTGAGGTTTATTGGGCAGAAATAGATTTCTCAGATAATAGTTTGAGGGGGCCACTGGGAAGTGGACCATACAAAATAAAAGACTTCGAGCCTGGAAGATTTATCGAGTATGAGAGAATTGAGAATTATTGGGGCAAAGATCTCCCTGTAAATATTGGTAGGCACAATTTTGATGAAATAAGGTTTGATTATTACCGAGATGAAACTGTTGCTTTTGAGGCATTCATGTCAGGTGAGTATGATATTCGATATGAAAATTCTGCAAGAAATTGGGCGGTTAAATATGATGGTGAAAAAATTGTAAATAAAAAAATTATAAAAGAAGCCTTCAAAGACAATACTCCAGCGGGCATGCAAGGTTTTGTTTTTAATACGAGAAAGGATATTTTTTCCGATGTAAGGGTTAGGAAAGCCTTGTCATATGCATTTGATTTCTCATGGACCAACAAAGCAATTTTTTATGACCAATATAAACGAACACGAAGTTACTTTCAAAATTCAGAGTTATCTGCCGCTAAGCTTCCAACAGGTTTAGAGCTAAAGTTTTTAGAGAAATACAGGAACAAACTTCCCTTAGAAATTTACAATCAAGAGTATAACCCACCAAGAGTCGATAAAAATAATTCACTTAGATCAAACCTTTTAAAGGCGGTTTCTATTCTTACTGACGCAGGTTGGGTACAAGCTCCATCAGGAAATTTTGAGAAGAACGGCAAGCCTTTTGAGTTTGAGATTCTCCTAAGGTCTCCATCTTTTGAGAGAATAGTTGCTCCTTTTATTAAAAACTTGAGAAAAATTGGAATCAAAGCCCAAATGCGCACAGTTGATAGCTCTCAATGGATAAATAGAATACAAGCCTTTGACTTTGATATGATTGTATTTTCATGGGGGCAAAGTTTATCTCCTGGTAATGAGCAAAGAAATTATTGGGGCTCTCTAGCTGCTGATCAACAAGGCTCAAGGAATTTTGCTGGTGTTAAAGACCCTGTTATTGACGAACTAATTGAGGATTTGGTTTTAGCTGAGACTAGGGATGAGTTAGTAGCTTATACAAAGGCAATTGATAGAGTTTTGCAGTGGGGACATTATGTTATCCCTAATTGGTACTCTCCTGACACAAGAGTTGCTTTTTGGAATAAGTTCGCATATCCATCTAAAATACCCTTACTTGGCATTTCAATTTCAACTTGGTGGTTTGATATGGGTAAATATAAAAATTTTTTAGGCAGGGAAAAAGAAAATAAATGATTGCCTATATTTTTAGAAGATTACTGCTAATACCCTTAACATTATTTGGCATTATAGCTTTAAATTTCATAATTGTTCAATTTGCTCCCGGCGGTCCGGTAGAACAAGTTATTGCACAATTGCAGGGTTTGGAGACCTCAGCAACTACAAGGGTGTCATCCCAGTCTGTTGACTCTTTGTCAACTGATAGTAAGTACAGGGGTGCACAGGGTCTACCTCCAGAGCTAGTGAAGGAAATAGAAAAGAAGTTTGGCTTTGATAGACCCCCATATGAACGTTTCGTAATTATGATAAAAAATTATGCCACATTTGACTTCGGCGAGAGTTATTTTAGATCACAAAATGTTATAAATATAATAATCGAAAAGCTTCCCGTTTCCCTTTCACTAGGGCTATGGTCTACCTTATTGATTTATTTAATATCAATACCTCTAGGGATTAGGAAGGCAGTATCAGAGGGAAGCGCTTTTGATATTACAACCTCATATATTATTTTCTTCTTTTATGCGATGCCATCATTTCTATTTTCAATTTTACTTATCGTACTTTTTGCAGGCGGGCAGTATCTGGACTTATTTCCTCTAAGGGGTTTAACATCAGATAATTGGGATAGCCTTAATATGATTGAAAAAATTATTGATTATATTTGGCATTTAACCTTACCTGTTTTTGCAATTGCAATTGGAGGGATTGCATCTCTGACTATGCTAACAAAGAATTCATTTCTTGATGAAATTAATAAGCAATATGTATTAACGGCTCAATCTAAAGGGTTAACGCCAAGTAGAGTTTTATATGGACATGTTTTTAGAAATGCTATGTTGGTGGTAATTGCAGGCTTTCCAGCAACATTAGTAAGTATGTTATTTACTGGTTCACTTTTGATAGAAGTTATCTTTTCCCTTGATGGTCTAGGCCTTTTGGGGTTTGAGTCAATTATCAATAGAGACTACCCAGTAGTATTTGGAATTCTTTTTATTTTTAGTCTAATTGGGTTAGCTGTAAATCTTTTAAATGACATAATGTATCATGTCGTTGATCCCAGAATTGATTTTGAAGCGAGAAGTACATGAATTTTTTTTTCAGAAACCTCTCATCAGTTAGTAAAAGACGTCTTACAAACTTTTATTCCAATAAGAGAGGTTATGTCTCATCTATAATCATATTGATAATATTAGCTATAACATGTTTTTCTGAACTAATAGCCAACGATAAGCCTTTATTAGTAAGGTTTAAAGATAATTTTTATTATCCTATTATATTTGATTATAAGGAAACAGAATTTGGAGGAGATTTTCTGACATATGCTGATTATCGTGACCCATATTTAGAGGAACTTATTAATGAGGACGGGTGGATGTTATGGCCAGTTGTAAGATATAGCTTTGATACAATAAATTATAACCTTGATAAGCCAGCCCCATCACCCCCAACAAAAGAAAATTGGCTTGGGACAGATAGTCAGGCAAGAGACGTTTTTGCAAGACTTCTTTATGGGTTAAGAATTTCACTGGTTTTTGGTTTTATTTTGACAATTATTTCTTCCGTATTTGGGGTAATTGCTGGGGCAGTTCAGGGTTATTTTGGAGGATGGTTTGATTTATTATTTCAAAGGTTTATTGAGATTTGGGCTGGTCTTCCACAATTATTTATTCTAATAATTGTATCATCCTTTTTAACGCCTGGTTTTTGGACGTTACTAATAATTTTACTTTTATTTAGCTGGACCTCCTTAGTGCCGGTCGTTAGAGCAGAATTTCTTAGAACAAGAAACCTTGATTATATAAGAGCAGCAAAGTCCCTTGGTGTCTCTGACACATCTATTATGATTAGACACGTCCTGCCAAATGCTATGGTGGCTACTCTCACCTTCCTTCCATTTATTCTTTCAAGCTCTATTATTGCACTAACATCACTTGACT
>MDSZ01141176.1_pt1 | contig 13483 bp, 13 predicted proteins | sample 811201 | NCBI WGS metagenome assembly MDSZ01 (sample SAMN05326647, study PRJNA326480) | marine metagenome | isolation source: seawater | place: Indian Ocean: North | collected 2010
ATTGTTAAAGCACGCATAACTTCCTAAAAATCCACTAATTCAACCTCAAATACAAGTGTGGAGGACGGGGGAATAGTAGGCGGCCTCCCATTTGGCCCATACGCCAAATCAGATGGTATAATTAAGGTGCGCTTTTCACCCTTTTTCATGTCGCTCAGCGCTTCATCCCACCCTTTGATAACTTGGCCTGTCCCAACGACAAACTCAAAGGGAGTTCCACGTTTCACCGAACTATCAAACTCCGTTCCATCCAACAGCTTACCCACATAGTGGGCTTTAATTTTTTTCCCTTTACCAACTTTTTCGCCTTCACCCTCCTTGGTTCTAACGTATTGCAGACCACTATCAGTGGTTACCAAATCCGATTTTGGATATTCTTTCTTAAGTTTTGCAATGATCTCAGCCATTAGTTTTTTATCTGACTGAACTTCAACAATCTCAAGATCAAAAATCAAAGTCGAATATGGCGGCACATCCTGCCCCGCACCCGCAGCGCCAAAGCCTAACTCATGCGGAACTACAACGGTCCGCCGCTCCCCCTTTTTCATACCCTTCAAACCCTGCCCTAACCCTTTTAGTCGCATTGGCGATCCAACAGGCATCTTTATGGGATTTCCACTTTTACTCGTATCATCAATCACCTTTCCATCAGCCAACTTAAACACCAGATTAACCGTGATTGTGTCACCTTTTTCGGGCGAATCCCCCGAGCCCGGCTTAGTGACGATATGACGTAAACCGTTGGTTGCTGAAATTACTTCGGCTTCATGTTTTTCCACGAGAGAGGCCAGTAATGCCTTAACTTGCTCTTCATCCTTTTTCATTTTTTCCTCAAACTTCGCTTGTTGGGCTTTTTGCTTTTCAGCCTGACGCTTTTTATTTTCCTCGGCAAATTGATTAAAATGGTCTTCGCCTCCCTGGAAGGCCTTAGCTTTGTCGCCATTACGAATAATTGTCACGCTGTTGATCTTGTCGCCCTTAACAATAGCATTCACCACCGCCTGATCAGTTTCATCCACAACTTTTCCAAAGACCGTATGTTTCCCGTCCAAGTGTGATGTTGCTCGATGGGTGATAAAAAATTGGCTTCCATTTGTGCCGGGACCGGCATTAGCCATAGAAAGAATACCCGGACCCGAATGCTTTAGCGTTGCATCAATTTCATCAATGAAACGGTATCCCGGACCACCGGTTCCCGTACCTTGAGGACATCCCCCTTGAATCATAAAATCGGCAATTACCCGGTGAAAATTTAACCCGTTATAAAAGGGCTTACCTTTCTGATCCTTTGGATCACTTCCGTCTGTTGAATAAAATTTAGTACCTTCAGCAAGTCCCACAAAGTTCGCCACCGTTTGAGGTGTTTTCTCAAACTCCAGCTGAATACGGATTTTACCCTTAGCGGTATCAACCACGGCAAATAGCCCCTCACCCAATGGCTGGGGTTTCTGTTGAACAGTCGACAGGGCCACTGGACCAGCATCGACATCGCCCGCAGACTCCTTTTTGCCGCAACCGACGAAGAACCCAGAGCAGGCAAACGCAAATAAGATTATGTTTAAATGGTATTTGATTCGCATGGAGAGCTCATAAAAGCGGATTCAACGCTGCTGGCGAGACTTTTCTGCGTTTTGACTTGGCAAATTGACTTTTGCACGCGACTTTGCGACGACCATGAGTGAGACCCAAGATGAAGTTGCCGTTATCAGCACCTCCAAAGGAGAGATAGTTATTGAGTTCTGGCCGGAAACAGCTCCCAACACGGTAGAGAACTTCAAGAAACTTTCCAACGAGTCATTTTATGATGGCACCTGCTTCCACCGCATCGTTAAAGGCTTCATGATTCAAGGCGGAGACCCCCTCACCAAGGATCCCTCAGAAGAGGGACGTTGGGGCACCGGTGATGCCGGCTACAAGATTGATGCTGAATTCAGTGATCGCCCGCATAACAAAGGTGTAATTTCAATGGCACGTTCCAGTGATCCAAATTCTGCAGGCAGCCAATTTTTCATCTGTCTCAAGCCCGCTAACTTTCTGGATAACGAATATACCTGCTTCGGAGAAATGATTAAGGGAGAGGATGTACTGGATGCGCTGGGGGCAGTCCCTTGCGGAGGCGGGGGCGAAAACAGCCGACCTGAGGAAAGACAGGATGTGCACTCCATTACAATTGTTTCCCGGGCTGATGCTGATGTGGAATGACCGAAAGTGAACAAGCAGCCTTAGAACAGGCCTTGCAACAATTTGGCGTTCCGGAAGATAAAGCTCCCGATATGGCAGCTCAACTTGATAAGCGTGCGCGCCAACTTTCTGAAAAAGGAGAGCGCACCTACAATCAAGCACTTTTCCACCTCTTAAACCTGATGAAAACCGCTCACGAAGAGCGTAACCAGTAATGTCCGAACCTGACCCGACTCGCCATGTCCAAAAATGGGAGAAGCGTGAAAGTCAGCTCTTAAGCGAACATCGCATTTTCAAAATCCGGGAAGATAATGCCGTTAATCCCCGCACTGGCTCAGAACATAAGATGGTGGTATTGGAGTGCCCTGACTGGGTTAATATCATCGCACTAACCCCAGAACGCGAATTGGTATTAGTCGAACAATACCGACAGGGTTCAGAAACGGTCGAATTAGAAATCCCCGGAGGTATGATGGACCCGGGCGAAACCGATCCGGTAATCACTGCAGTACGTGAACTCACTGAGGAAACCGGCTACACAGGCGAAAATGCCCACAAGATTGGTGAGTGCTTTGCTAATCCGGCCATCATGAATAACCGTGTCCATACCATTCTGATTGAAAACTGCCGACTCACCAATGAAGTCCAGTTTGATGCAGGTGAAGACCTCGTAACGGTTTTAGTTAAAGCCGATGATCTACCACAAATGGTTAAGGAAGGGAAAATCCGACACTCCATTGTTCTGGCCGCCCTCCAGTTCTTCGCCTTGGAAAAATAATCCCCCTACTTTCCCAACCGCACTTCCTGAACGACGCCGTTGGCAAAGCCAAACCACACCTCCTGATACTTCTCACCACCTCCTGAAGTGATGTTCATATTGGCGTAGCCCCACCACTCACCTTGAGTTTTATCAGGCCGCCCGAAAACCTGCTGTAGGAGTAATTGATTCTTTCCCAAATAAAAGCGATCAATGGATTTCGAATCTAACCCCGCTGTCCATGCGATCGATCTAGCGGGCGGAACTTTTGGAGATACATTTATCCATTCCCTAGGATTACTAATTTTTGCAGGCCAAACCCAATCTCCTTCTTTGGTGTAATGACTGGCTTGTTGTCCTTTTCCATCTTTCTGATCCCAAGCCACAGAGTACAATTTATAACTAGATTGCTCCCTGATATACCGGAAGGCTTTTCCACTCATAATATCGTGAGGCACAGTCTTCATATATACAGGCTCAAGTGGCGCCAATTGCTCAGGATACTTCATCTCTTTTAAGCGATAACGCTCCAAGGCTACCGCCACCCGCGCCAAATCAAAATATACTTGAATCCGTGAATACTTTGAAATCTGTTGAAAGTTGTATAATGGATTCACCTGTTGGTGAAAAAAATAGTGGAGGCCCAGTTTTGGTGCCGATTTTTTTATTTTATCAGCACGCACATGCCTTTGTTTATAATCTATAAATGAAGGAGCCTGTTCGGTAGCATCTCGGTTATAGTTGAGCTGATTGCGTTTCACCCATCCTGAAATAGAGTAACATGGCTTAAGCACACGTGTATTAAAAACATCAATGTAATGATTTTTTTGCTCAGAACTACCCGAAAAGCTCATATCTCTGGCGTGATTAAAACTAGCATAATCGACAATCACACCTTCACGAAAAACTTTTAGCCAATCAAACTGATTTAGTGTTGGCTCTAATTGGGCTAATTGAGCGTCATTCCAAAGTCCTGTCACTAAGCCCTCAAACAAGGGTTGAAGCGCAAAATCAGCGATCGGAATTGACACAAGATGTGAGATTATGAATGGCTCACTGCTTATGCCCTTACTGATGGCCAAAATCGTTTTGATATCTTCCAACGCACCACTGGAATCGCCTGCAGCAATTCGAAGCGTCGCACGGTAACTTAACATTCTACAGGTAGTTTTCAGCGGCGCTAAGTGCGGTAATAGAGTTGATAATCCCTTTTCCACCTCTATTTTAAAATGGAAATGAGGCCTTCTAGCGGCCTCACTCAACTCATCAAAACTCTCATTATATTTAGCGAAGGCAGCCAAAACCCGTTGGCTCTTAATGCGTGTATCAAGCTGTGGTTGATGAGGTCTCAGATTATAAATGGAATAATACAGATTATTAATTGACCGCACTTGCCTTTTTCGGAAATCACCTTCGATCGAACGATTTTTTGAATCAATGATTAAGCATACATATCCTTTGTTTATATCCTCAGATTTTTTTAGGGATCGGTCGTAAATCGGAATCGGAAAAGCATATTTAATTTTTTCTGATGCTTTTTTCAATTTTTCCCCAGATGCCTGAGTAAGTGAATAAAGCTCATAATCCAGATCGTTCAATGGCGCCCATAAGGGACTCATTGCAAAATTTTGTTCATCAGGCACCTCCTTACGAACCAGCACCTCCTGCCAATCACGATAATAGCTATCTGGCTTGGCCAATTCTGCCTGCCGATATTTTTCCCAACTTCGATTGCCGGTAAAATTATAACCTACATAAAACGCACTAGACCCCACCAACTGCAAAGCAGCAAGAGCCATCAACCCATAAGCGGGAATCCTCATCCACCACGGTCCCTGGCGGGCTGGCCAAACCAAAAAACCGCCAATACAGGAAAAAACCAATGTCACGATAAACACCAATGGCCCAACTACCTTAAAAAGGGTATACAGATAATAGATAGGGAAAAGGATTACAAAAAGGGGACCATCATTAGGCCCTGATTTTTCCATTAAAATCAGGCTACTTATGACTACCGGGAGCAAGAAAACACCGATCAACCAAAGAAACCCGAACACTGCCCTCAACTTTGAAGGCGCCGCAGCTTGTGCGACGACCTGAGCTTCCCCGGCTGCTACATCATCTGTATGGGTTTGTGAATCCGCAGGTGGCCCGAGCTCAGATAGCGCAATCCATTCGTTTAAACCCTCATGCCACGCATAATCAGTGGCCGATAGGGTGCCCGCATTAAGCTGATCCTGAACTTGATCCCAACTAAAAGGGCCCAGCTGCTGCCCATTCTGTGAAACAAAAATCTGCATGCTCATGCATACCGAAGATCAGAAAACGAATATTCCAACCAAGGTAACTTTCACGCAACCAGACTAGCTAAATTGGAGCATTAATCCAATTACAAAAAATGGTTATAATTATATAACCCTAGCGACCCCTGACCTCTTCCTTTTTTTCTTCCAGCTCCGATTCCAGTGTTTTTTTGTCAGAAGTGAGTTCCCGCTGCAGTTGTTCCAGTGCTTCAAGGTCTCCTGATGCCTCGGCCTCGGCGATCTTGCCACCCAGAAACACCTCACGCTCAGCCAGTTTGGATTTGTACAAATTATCGAGCTCAGCCAATTCAGCCTTTTTCTCGTCACTCAAAGATTGATCAGGCGATTCCTTCTGTAGTTTCTCCATCGCCAGTTCATAGGCACTTTTCATATCAATTATAATTCCCCTTCTCAGTTGTTCCATTAACCCAATATTTACATTTAATGGGCCTCTTGCCAGTGCTTTGCTTTTGACACCTGATTGTGGGGTCGATTCACTCAGCCACGCAAGATTCAAACATGCCCGGTCCTATCCAACTGCTCTGCACTGATTTTGACGGCACCCTGCACTCGGACTTCACCGAACCGCGTGTGCCGGTGGCCCTGCAGCAGAAAATTGGCGAATTACAGGCAACAGGTACCCAATGGATTATCAATACCGGCCGTACACTGGAGGATCTACAGACCGGTCTGGAACAGGCACATCTTAGCGTCAAACCGGACTACGTAGTGGTCGTCGAACGTGAGATTTACCAATGTATAAATGGTGATTACCAACCCCACAGTGAGTGGAACGAGGAATGCACAGCCACTCAAGGTGCCTTATTCGCCAAGGTAGCAGACCAGTTGCCTGAGCTTTTTGAATGGGTAAATAATCATTTTGATGCGCAGGTGTATGAAGACTGCTGGTCTCCTTTCTGCCTGATTGCCCGCAATAATGCCGATGCCAATGCCATCCAAGAAAGGGTCACTCAACACTTTGCCAATGAGCCACTCCTAACCTTTGTACGCAACGATATCTATGGGCGCCTGTCCCACACCGGATACACGAAAGGAACGGCAATGACGGAAATAGCCCGTATTCTTAACATCCCAACAACAGCCATTCTTGCTGCCGGAGATCATTGGAACGACCTCTCAATGCTCCAAACCGAACGTGCCCAATGGATTATTGCCCCTTCCAACGCCATTCCAGAAGTCGCTGAACATGTGGAATCGATCGAAGGATTTCTCGCCTCAAAAGAATGCGGAGAAGGAGTTTTAGAGGGACTAGAATGGGTCTTGAATGACTCTTGAATAACCCTTTCAGCATTAGTTGACTTAATACCTTGATAGCACACCGAAACAAGTCCTGATATCTCAGTTGGCATCTTGTTTTTCTGAGCTGAAGTCAAAATTCATTTTTCCCATTTCTTTTGTGAATATCATTTGACAGGTCTACTTTTAGTGTTAGCTTCGCTCATCTTCTCGGTGATGAGGAGAAGCCGGGGCGCGAAACGTGATAGCCACCGGCAATTTTGCTGATTCAAATCGATGAGCGACAGTTCCACGGCCGATGAAGCCGTCAGTGAAGATCCGAAGGTCTCCAAGATTCACGAGGCCGTTATCCGTATTGCCGGCAATTCTCAGGACGGTATCCAGTCCATCGGTGGTTTCTTGGCACGCCTAGCAGGCCGTAGCGAACAGGAAGTCATGACCTTCATGACCATTCCTTCCACCATTTCAGGTGGCCCATCCATCTTTCAGGTTCGCTTAAGCTCAGGCGAAGTACTTTCTTCTGGAGACGAGGCAGATGTACTCATGGCTTTCTATCAACACAGCTATGACAACCATACCGATTTTGTAAAAGAGGGTGGTATCATTCTTTATGATACTGCACACGTGGAGCCTAACCCGGAATTGGAAAAGAGATTTCGCCACATCGGTTGCCCTATTGCTGAACTAACTGTAGAAGCAATCGGTGGCACAGCTAAGGATAAGGGAAAAAACATTTTTGCACTGGGATTAATCGCCAGAATGTTCGATCTGGACGGCAAACGTCTGGAAGGATTGATTACCGAGCGGTTTAAAGGCAAACCTGAAAGTGTAACTGAAACCGCTCTCTCAGCCTTTCATGCCGGCCACGCCTATCCTCTAACAACCTTGGCTGAGATTTATGAATTTGAGGAACCCAAAGAGCGAGATACCGAGCAGGTCGTATGTACGGGCAACGAAGCACTAGGATACGGCATCTTAGCTGCGGGAGTAAGATTTGGAGCCGGATACCCCATTACTCCGTGGTCAGATATCATGGAGTTACTTCGTCGTGAACTACCAAAATACGATGGCATTTTTGTCCAATGCGAGGATGAGATTGCAGCAGTTTCAATGGCTATCGGAGCCAGTTGGGGAGGTCGCGTAGCCATTACTGGTTCTTCAGGTCCCGGCATTGCCCTAAAAGGGGAAGCCATCGGCTGGGCAGTGATGGCTGAAATTCCTCTGCTGGTAATTGATGTGCAGCGTGGCGGACCGTCTACTGGTATGCCGACCAATGTGGAGCAAAGCGACTTAAACATCGCTTGCTTTGGCGGCCATGGAGATTCCCCAAGAGTAGTCGTCGCCCCCTCGAGTGTAGAAGATTGCTTCTATACCGCCATTGAGGCCGTCAACATTGCACGCAAATACAGTACTCCCGTCATCATATTGACCGATCAGGCTATTGCCACCCGCATCGAAGCCTTTGGCATGCCTGACCTTAAGAAAGTTTGTCAGGATATTTCACCCGACTTATCTCCTCGAGAAGACCACAAACCTTATGATTTATCCGATCCCGATGGGATCACTCAACACGCTGCCCCCGGCACCTTCATCAAGAGCGGCAAATATCCGGTAGTTACTGGACTAGAGCACAACGAAATGGGCCATCCCAGCGGTTCCCCAAAAATGCACTTGGACATGACCGCCAAACGGCATAACAAGCTCAAGGCTCTTGGCCGTGAACTGCCTAAGCCAGAGGTGTTTGGCCCTGAGGAGGGCAATGTCCTTTTGGTTGGCTGGGGAAGCACGCAAGGTAGTCTCAGGGAAGCTACAGAGCGAGCCCGTAAGGCAGGTGACAGTATATCTGCATTAACCATCCGTCACATTAATCCTCTACCTGAAGGGTTAGAGGATATCTTTTCCGGGTTCAACCATGTGTTTGTGGTCGAAAACAACGACGGAGGTCTTTATGGCTATGGCCAACTATGCGGTCTGTTAAGAGCACGCTATTGTGACACAAAAATTCAAGGCATTAACAAAACCGATGGACTTACCTGGCGAGTGAAAGATGTTTTAGCCCGAGTAAAATCAAAAATAGAGGATAATAAATGAGTGCCATTGCTGAAGCTGAAAGAAACCCGCTTACAAAAAAAGAACTAGCCGCCGATAAGCCAACCTGGTGCCCCGGCTGTGGTGATTTCTCCGTCCTCGCATTGTATTTCAAGCTTCTTCAAAACCGTGGCCTGCACCACGAAAAATTTGCCACAGTAGCTGGAATTGGTTGCAGTAGCAGATTTCCCTATTTTGTTCAGGCGCATGGAGCTCACTATATCCATGGCAGAGCGTTGCCCTTTGCAACTGGTATTGCCCTGAGCCGTCAAGACTTGGATGTGTTTGTTTTTGGTGGTGACGGAGATGCGTTCTCTATTGGTGGCAACCACTTTAACCATTGCGCACGGAAGAATGTAAACCTCACCTATTGCGTGATGGACAACAACGTTTACGGCCTTACCAAAAAACAGACTTCGCCCACTAGCCCGATTGGTTTCAAAAGTAAAACAGACATGTGGGGAGCAGTAGACAAACCTATCAACCCCATGCAGCAGGCCATCTCCGCTGGCGCAACTTTTGTAGCAAGAACCACTCACACCAATCCAAAACATCTTCTGGCCATGATGGAAGCAGCCATGGATCATAAGGGCTTCGCCTTCATTGAATGCCTAAGTGAATGCACCGAATTCTATGATGGAGCATTTGATTCAAGCAACCCGCGCAAGGGAGGAGAATTTAAGGAGCTACCTGAGGACCATGATCCTACTGATGAAAATGCTGCTTATGCCATCTCTGAAGAACTTGTGCCCGGTTACTTTGGAGTCTACTACCAGATTAGCAGACCAACCAAACAAGATGTAGAAGCAGAGGTTAACTCAAAATTTTTGAAGAAAACCGAAGGTTTGAAAGACTGGGAAATTCTTCAACAAAACTTTGATAAAATGAAGTAAGCTTATTTCTGCAACGGTTTTATCAGGCGGGTTTCATACCCGCTTTTTTTATTTTAGTAGAAAATACCCACCTCCGAGAATTAGCCCGGAGAACAAACCAGCCAACACATCGTCCATCGTTACCCCCCATCCCCCTTGCAGTGATTGGACTTTATCAATAGGACCCGGCTTCCAGATATCAAAAACACGGAAAATCACAAAACCGCATAAGGCCCATACCCACCATAATTTATACTCAAAAAGTGAATTTAAAACGGGCATTCCATCACCCTGTAATTCCATCAAAGCAAATATTGAAAGATAACAAATCGGCACGGCAATCATTTCATCGAACACCACTTCGCCGGGGTCCTCACGATCCAAAATGCGCTCGGCTTCCCCACAAATCCAAGCTGAGAGCGGCACTAGTAACATGCACCCAAAAAGATACACCCAAAAATTTCCTGATAACAGTAGTAGTGCCGTAATCGGGAACCCTCCCAAAGTGCCTACTGTCCCCGGAGCCTTGGGCACGAGCCCCAAAACCCCACCGCGCGCCAACAGGAGAATTATGCGGTCCATGGATTATTACATATCCTTCAAGTAAAGATCTCGATTTTGCCAGAGATAGTGTATTCCAGAAACTAAAGTGAGCCCCACTGCACCCCACGTAGCAATAAGGGTAAACCAAATACTCCAAGGCCAGCCGGCGATTTCAAAACCAAAAAATTTCAACCAAATCCCCTCGCCCCAGACTTCACCCCATTCCGGATAGCTTATGATTACCAATAAAGATATAACCGCAGCAAACTGAAAATTTGTCTTACGCTTGCCAATATTTTCAGCTGGCAAAACCACCTGCTTATTCGCAGCCAAAAGCCGCAAGCCAGTAATCGCCAGCTCTCTGGACACAATCACAATAACCATCCATGCGGGCATTAAGGGATTCCCGGGCATCCCTGGTACCGCGACTGCTTCGGGTAAATAATACTCTCCAAGGATAACTGCCTGCTGTTGTTCGGTTATCGATATACCCACCAAAAGAATGAATCCTGAGCAAACAAGAATCTTATCGGCCAAGGGGTCCATCAAAACACCAAAGTCAGTTTTTAACCCATGCTTGCGAGCAAGATGCCCGTCAAGGATGTCCGTTATTCCCCCGGCAACAAACAACACCAAAGCAAAAGTAGTGTTATAAGGGAGTGAATCCCAAAGCATCACCGCCACAAAAAAAATGGTGATTACAAAACGCGATGTTGTCAGTTTATTGGGAAGATTCATCAGAGTAGTTAAACGGGTTCGGCAATTAAATCGTAGTCAGTACTTCCCATTACGCGCACCTCCAAGAACTCACCCAATGGCAACTTACCTTTGACATAAACTCGCCCGTCAATATCAGGGGCATCGGCTTCACCGCGGGCCATTGTGTATCTATCGTTCCCAAACTCAATTCTCTTAAGAGAATTTTCTCTAATCAACCCATGCTCCCATGAACGCACATCTGCACCTTCCAGATCCTGATCTGTTGCCAGCGACTCTGTGAGAACCTTAAGCTTTTGCCCCACCAATGCTTTACCTTTTACACGAGCTATTTTCTTTTGCACGCCCATAGCTTCAGCACAACGTTCCTCCTTAATTCTGGCAGGAATCTGTCCGCGCATACCTCCAGCACGTGTGCCATGCTCTTTTGAGTAAGGGAAAACGCCCAGCCGATCAAATTTAGTTTCCTCAATAAAATCGAGTAAAGCTCTAAACCGCTTGTCCGTTTCACCAGGAAAACCAACAATAAATGTAGTACGTATAGCTATACCTGGAATCCCTTCACGAATACGCCCGAGCAAGTCGCGGATATATTGTCCATCAGTTTCGCGCCGCATACGCTCCAGCATAATGTCATGAATGTGCTGCAAGGGTATATCAATATAGCGAGCGATTCTAGGGCAGTCGGCAATGGTTTTTATCAATTCATCAGTCCAGTGAGCAGGGTGCGTATAAAGCAGCCTGAGCCAAAAATCACCGGGGATCCTATTGAGCTCGCGTAGTAATGAGCATAGGGTAGTCGCATTTTTTGGGAGGGCTTTCGTAGCTAGCGCGAACTTTTGGGGCGAAGAAATCGTACGACGATGACCGGAACGTAGATCCATCCCATAGTAAGTAGAATCCTGCGAGATGAGGTTAAGCTCCTTGACTCCCTGAGAAATCAGCCCCCTAGCCTCCCTTACAATATCTAACTGCTGACGACTTCGATGACTACCACGCATACGCGGAATAATGCAGAAGCTGCACGGATGATTGCACCCTTCAGCGATTTTAACATAAGCAAAATGGCGCGCTGTAAGACGGAAACGAGGAGTCTCCACATCAGGAACATATTGCGGCCTAACACTGACTTCCGCTAGCGGTTTAGAAATATTTTTTATCCTGGGGCGTTTTTTTTGAGAAACAATTGTTTTTGCCGACCGGCAACTAATGGCCTCTCTTACAATACGGGGAACCTCAGTGATTTGATCCACACCCATAAAGGCGTCAACCTCAGGCATCAGTTTAGGCAACTCTTTTCGAAACCGTTGCGGCATACAGCCAGAAACAATAAGAGCTTGGCCTGGTCTTTGCACTGCTCGTAATTCTGATGATTCCAGGATCGCATCAACACTCTCCTCTTGAGCAGAACTGATAAAAGAGCAAGTGTTGACAATGAGTGCGTCTGCCTCACTTGGCTCATTAGTCACCTCCAAACCATCAGCCATGAGTGCCCCTAGCATGACCTCGGCATCAACCAAATTCTTGGCGCAACCCAAAGAAACCATGCCCACAGAGAGAGGGTTTACAGATTGGTTAGGCGCTCCATCAGGCACGAGTGCGCAAGGTTAATGGAAGTTCGATTAAAATCAAGTTACTCTGAATGAGCCGGCGATTGAGCTGTATCAATAGGCAACTGATCTTCTGCTGAACCCTGCAGTTCATAATCCAAGCTGGTGCCCAACCCTTGAAGATGGTCTGTACGTTGGTACCGCTGAAAACTATCCCATGCATAATACCCACCCGTTGCGATGCCAGACAATATTAAGATCGGCAAAACCGTACGCCAATTCACACTAGAAAAATGAAGCATCAACCAATCGATTATTCCAGAACGCAACGGCACTTCACCATCAATCGTAGATGATCCACCTTGAGACTGGCCTATTTCCACATCCAAATCCTGAAGTAAAGAATCCGTGTCCAACTTTAATAAATTAGCGTAGTTTCGCACAAACCCACGAGTATATACAGGCGCAGCAAATACCGACCATTCTCCGTTTTCCAAGGCATGCACTTGATCTGTTTTCATCTTTGTCTGTTCAACTACCTCAGGCACATCCAAGCCTTGTGTTTCGCGTGCTAAACGTAATCGATCGCCAACAGATGACATAGCCACAGCCTATGAAGTGCCAAAATTGTTCCTATAAAAAGTTATCCCAAGTTTTCCGTGAACAGCCTAAGGATGAAGCATTTACAAATATGAATTTATTTCGTTAGGTTCGTTCGATGGCAGCGGGCAAAGCGGCATTACATGCCTTAGGTACCGGAGACGGCTGGGCTGGTAATGATCAGCGGGGGCATTCTGCTTTTCTGTTCCATTTGGCAGACAAAACCTTGTTAATTGATTGCGGTGAACCCGTCAGCAGACGACTGCATACAGCAGGGGTAAAGCCTGATGAGATAGATGGGATTTTGATTAGCCATCTACATTGTGACCATATAGGTGGATTTTTTATGCTCATGCAGGGTTTATGGCTGGACCAAAGAACCCGCGAACTACCGATCTATATGCCATCTGAAGGATTAGAACCCGTTCGGAATATGTTGCGCGCCTCTTATATCTTCGACGAATTACTCGCTTTCTCTCCCAGCTTCAAAGTACTCAAAGAATGCGAGCCCATAAATTTTGACGGGGTAAAAATAACTCCCTATCTGACTACACATTTAGATCAGCTAAAAAATAGTTTTAGTGATAAATATCCGGCAAAATTTGAAGCCTTTAA
>MDSZ01053595.1_pt1 | contig 13480 bp, 14 predicted proteins | sample 811201 | NCBI WGS metagenome assembly MDSZ01 (sample SAMN05326647, study PRJNA326480) | marine metagenome | isolation source: seawater | place: Indian Ocean: North | collected 2010
AGCTTCAAATGAAAATAGAGATACTATTTACGATGTTGTAGAAAAAACATCCAAAAAATGCTTTGTTCCATTAACAGTTGGCGGCGGCGTTAGAAGTATTGAAGATATCAATAAATTATTAAATAATGGAGCTGACAAGGTTTCAATTAATACTGCAGCTGTTGAAAACTCGGCGGTAGTCAAAGACAGTTCTAAAAAATTCGGTTCACAATGTATTGTAGTTGCAATTGATGCAAAAAAAAATGGTGACAAATGGGAAATTTTCACCCATGGTGGAAGAAATAATACTGGAATTAATGCAATAGAGTTTGCAAAAAAAATGGAAGAAAGTGGTGCTGGCGAGTTATTAGTTACCTCTATGGATAGAGATGGGACCCAGGCAGGTTACGATATTGAACTTATGTCTAAAATATCATCAAAAGTTAACATTCCAGTTATAGCATCAGGTGGAGTGGGTAACCTAGATCACTTGGTTGAAGGGATTAAGCTAGGAAATGCAAGTGCTGTTTTGGCTGCATCAATATTTCATTATGGAAAATATTCTGTAAAAGAAGCTAAAGACTATTTGGACTCAAAAGGAATACCTGTTAGGATTTAGTATGCTTAGCACATTAGAAAGCCTTTTTAAACTTGCTAGAGATAGAAAAAGTAATCCTGTAGATGGATCATATACTAATAAATTATTAAGCGATAAATCATTTTGTAAAGATAAAGTTTTAGAGGAAATCAATGAATTAATAGAAGCTTCAGAAAAAAACACGAATAAAATTCATGAAGCCGCAGATGTTTTTTATCATTTAATAATGTATCTAGAAGCAAATGATGTTAAAATTGAAGACGTGATGCAAGAACTAAATAAAAGAAAAAAATGAGTTACGATGATAACAATATATTTGCTAAAATTCTTCGAGGAGAAATACCTTGTAAGAAAATATATGAAGATAAATTTGTTTTATCTTTCTACGATATTAACCCTCAAAAAAAAATACATGCATTAGTTATTCCAAAAGGAAAGTATGTAGACTTAGATGATTTTTCGCAAAACGCCTCATCAGAAGAAATGGTCGGTTTTTTAAAAGGAATAAACACTGTAGCGAAAAAACTTGGTATATCTGTTGATACAGGCAAAGGTTATCGAGCTCTTGCAAATATTAGCGAGGATGGGGGACAGGAGGTTCCTCATCTACATTTTCATTTATTTGGAGGAGAAAAAATTGGGAAAATGGTTCAATAGCTTTGAAAGTAGATAGATTTTACTTAGAGATTAGATCCTTAAAGAGTTTAAATGAAGCTATATGTCCAATACAAAATTTAGTAATAGAAAAAGTTAATCCACCAAATATTGAAATAAACAAATTTTTTTATAAAAATATAGGCAAAAACCATCGATGGATCGATAGACTAGTTTGGGGTAATCCTAAATGGGAATCTTATATAGAAAATAAAAACGTTCACACTCATGTTCTGAAATTAAATTCAGACTTAGTGGGATATTTTGAAATAATTAATGATGATAAAACAAAAAGTTCTGAAATAGCCTATTTTGGAATTTTGGAAGATTATATTGGAAAAAAAATCGGTGGATATTTTTTATCAGAGGCAATTAAAATATGTTTTAAAAATTATTGTAAAAGGATTTGGGTGCATACTTGTACACTAGACCATGAAAATGCTCTTAAGAATTACTTAAAAAGAGGCATGAAAGTTTTTAGAGAAGAGACTCTTAATCTTAATACAAACTAATTTCTTTCTGGAAGTTGGAAAATTTTCTTATCAATTTTTTTATTAACCTCTGTATTGAAAATATAGGTTACAGCTAAATTTTGATAAATATCTTCGACCTGCCAACCAATTAATTCATAATTTTTTTTACTGAAAAAAACATTGATATTATTATTATTTTCTAAGATTTGAAAAAAAAAGTATCTATCTTCAATTTCTTCAAGCTTTGTTGAATAAATTTTATTGATCAAAAAACTTTTATCAAGAAGAAATTCAAAGGGAGTGCTTTTGATTGGATATCTAAAATATTGTTTATTATTTTTAATAACTATGCTTCTTCCATTAGATACCAAAATCTTATTTTTTCTTTTCTCATACTCACAGAAAATTTTTTTAGGATACTCTATAATGCAATTTCCTTTTTCATCTTTACCACCAATAGTTTGAATAAAACTAAAACTTACATTCTCGGTTTTACTTAATTTCTTTACAATATTTTCTTTATTAGAGGCTTGACTGATAAATGGAATAACAAAAAAAAATAATAAGAGAATTAAAATTTTTTTCATTTTAAGATTTCTCTTTTGCCCACATGATTGGCTTTACTAATCAAGCCATTTTCCTCCATCATGTCAATTATCCTTGCAGCTCTATTGTAACCTATTTGAAGCTTCCTTTGTAAAAATGAAGTAGATGCCTTACCTTCTTTTTTTACAAGTTGAACTGCACTTAGATATAAATCATCTTTTTCGTTCATTTCTGAATTTTCAGCATCTAATTCAGTTGACTCAGAAAATTCCAAAATTTCCTCAACATAATCTGGTTCAGCTTGTGATCTTAAAAAATTATTTACTTTTTCAATTTCATCTTCGGTAACATAGGGCGCATGAATTCTTGTAATTTTGTTTGCTGAAGACATAAATAGCATGTCTCCTTTACCTAATAATTGCTCAGCTCCCTGTTCTCCAAGAATTGTTCTGCTATCTATTTTTGAAGAAACTTGAAAAGAGATTCTTGTAGGAAAATTCGCTTTTATAGTTCCTGTAATTACATCAACACTCGGTCTTTGTGTTGCCATAATAATATGAATTCCAGCTGCTCTAGCCATTTGAGATAGTTTCTGTATATAGCTTTCAATATCTTTTCCCGAAACCAACATTAGGTCAGACATTTCATCTACAATCACAACTATATATGGCATCAAAGTTTTATGCTTGGAGTTATATCCATCTATGTTTCTGACACCTACCTTTGTCATAAGTTTGTATCTATTTTCCATTTCTCTAACAACCCAACCTAAAACTGAAGCTGCCTTTTTAGCTTCAGTTATAACCGGACAAAGTAAATTAGGTATTCCCTCATATGTTGATAATTCTAACATTTTAGGATCAATAAGAATAAATTTGCATCTGTCTGGAGTGTGTCTATATAAAAGTGATAATATTATTGTGTTAATACAAACTGATTTACCAGATCCAGTTGTTCCAGCTATTAGTAAATGAGGCATTGAACTTAAATCACCTATAATTGGATTTCCAGAAATACTTTTTCCTAAGGCAATAGGAAGCTTATTATCTTTTTTTTTGAATTGACTATCTTTAATGACTTCTCCAAGATAAACATTTTCTCTAGTAATATTTGGAAGCTCAATACCAATAGTATTACTACCAGGTATAATTGAAATTCTAGCTGATTCAGAACTTGTGTTTCTAGCTATGTCTTCAGATAAGTTAATTATTTTTGAAACTTTAACTCCAGCAGCAGGTTCAAATTCATTAAGTGTTACAACTGGACCATAATTTATTTTTTTAATTTTACCCTGCACACCAAAATCCATTAATACTTTTTCAAGGAAGTCTTCATTAATATCTTCATTTTTTTTTGCTGTTACTTCATTTTTTGATGGTGATTTGAGTAATTTTAAATCTGGTAAAATAAATTTTTTTATATCTTTGTTTCTTTCAATATCAAATGGTAAACTGTCTTGAATTCTTTGAACCTCGCTATCATTTTTTTGATCTGTTGTTTCTTTTTCTACCTTATAATTATCTGGGATAGATTTCATTTTAGGTATTGTAATAACTATTTTTAAGAATTTTATAAAATTTATGATTTTATTTATTTTGAAATTAATACTAATTAAAAAGAATAAAAATGTTGTAATTATTAAAAAGTAATATGAGATATTTTGATTTATTTCTACCACAGAAAGTATGAAGCTATTTTTAAGAAATTGACCAACAAAGCCACCATTCCCATTTATTGCTAAATTAAATGATTGATCATTAAAATATGAAAAAAAAATAGATCCACTAATAATGTAAATTATGCAAAAGAATAGATTATCAATTAAAACAATTAATTTTTTATTAACCAAAATATTCGTTCCAGAAAAAAAAATTGTAAATGGAATTAAATAAGAGATTAGCCCAATTGATTGAAATAAAAAATCAGAAACAATACTGCCTTTTAAACCAAAGATATTTTTAATTTCTACAGATTGACTGATAATAAAATTAGGATCCTCAGGAGAGTAGGTAGCAAGTGATAATATAACAGCTATTGAAAAACAGATGATTATTAAGCCAAATAATTCGGTAACACGCTTAATTAAAAACTCTTTTATTTTTGTTAAAAAATTCAAAAATTTCATAAAAATGAATCAAATAAGTTGATTTGTACCATTTAATTATTATTGATAAAATTAAAAATTTTATGAAAGTCTGTTTAATTGGAAATAATCTAACTAGCTTGGTTCTCGCCAACATCTTATCTGAAAAAGAATTTGACTGCAGCATATATTCATTAACAAAAAAAAATGTCAATTTTCCTTCAAGAACATTGGGTATTACAAACTATAATTTTAAATTTTTAAAAAAATATTTTCCTAAAATTGTCAAAAAATCAAATGGTATAGATAAAATTAATATATTAATTAATAATGGTAAAATTAAAGAAAAAGTTATATTTGAAAAAAAATCAAATTCACTATTTCAAATTTTGAAGTATAACGATTTTTATAAAGAACTATATTCTCAAAGTATAAAAAATAATCGTATAAATTTTATACATTGTAAAAAAAATTATTTAGAGAAGCTAGTTTCTAAATCAAAAAAGCATTCTATTATTATCAATTGTGAAAGGTCAAATTTTCTAACCAAAAAATATTTAAAACAAATAATAAATAAAAATTATTTGAATAAAGCCTTCACGACAATTGTTAGGCACTCTAAATTGAGCAATGAAATTGCAACACAGATATTTACAGAATACGGACCAATTGCTTATTTACCATTATCAAAAACTCTTACATCAATTGTTTTTTCTTTTGATATTAAAAAAAAAACAAATATATCGCTAAATGAAATACAGAAAAAAATTAGAGAATTTAATCCCTTATATAAAATTATTTCATTCGGCAAGATTGAAAGTTTTGATTTATTTTTAAAACTACCAAAAAAATATTATTATAATGATATATTATTTTTTGGAGATTCGATTCATTCAATACATCCTTTAGCTGGCCAAGGTTTTAATATGACAATAAGAGATATAATTAAACTTAATAACATTATAGAAAAAAAAATTAACTTAGGTTTAGATGTAGATAAAAATATTTATAAAGAGTTCGAAACATTATCCAAAAGTGTTAACTCAACCTTCGCTTTTGGTATTGATATGATACATGAACTGTTCAAATTTAATAGAAATATTATTCCAACTACAATATCAAAAAATTTTTTTAAGTTTTTGAATAAAAACCAAAAATTGAAAAACATAAGTATTAAATTTGCTGATCAAGGTTTTTGAGCGTTTACTGAATAGTTTTTATATTTGAATGATCGGTATTATAAGTTTTAAGAATTTCTTGAAACTTAATGTGTCTCTCATTTAAATCTTTTGACTCCAAAAGTATTTGCTTTTCAAGAATAGTGAAAGGAGAGGCCATTGATAAAGCCGATAGTGTTTGATAAACATTCTGTTTTTCAAGATCTTTCCAATTTATTTGATAACCTTTTTTTTCAAATAATAACTTTAAATTAGCTAAAATTTTTTTTATTTTTGAGAACTCAAAGTTTTCCTGATCTAAATTTTCATCATCTTTGTATAAATTGTAATCAACATTAATTTCTCTATATAATTTTTTATTTTCAATTTCTTGGACAACTTTAAATCGATTTATTCCTTTAATAATAATTATATATCTACCATCGTCTGTTTCATTAAAACTAATGATTTTGCAAGCACAACCAACATCAAAAAGCTCTGGTTTTTTGAGTTCACCCGTTTTTCTTGGTTGTATAATTCCAATGATTCTATCAGATGCCATTGAATCACTTATCATTTGTAAGTATCGTGGCTCAAAAATATTTAAGGGAACTGTTGTTTCTGGAAAAACAATAAAATTTGAAAGAGGGAAAACAGATATTTTTTTAGGTAAATTAATTGATTTATCCATGTTTAGAAATATATCATAAGATAAAGAAATAAAAATGAATAAAGAACTTTTTGAAATTGATAAATTATTCAAATCAAATAATTTTGATGAAGTTATTTCAAAAACAAAAAAACTGATTAAAAAAGGGAATTTTTTCGCCCCATACTTCAATTTGCTAGGACTTTCACTAGATAAACTAGGAAAAAGTTACCAAGCTGAAAAAATCTTTTTAGATGCGATAAACAAAAATTCTAGAGAGACCAGTTTTTATTCAAATTTGGCGCATATTTTGATTAATCAAAATAAATTAAATGATGTTGAAAAATATCTAAAAAAATCTCTAGATATTAACGAAAAAGATATTTTTTCTTTGTATGAATATGGCAGACTTGAGAGATTGAATAAAAATTTTAAGTCTGCATTAAATTTTTTTGAACAGGCATATAAAATAAACCCAAAATTCCCAAACGCCTTGTTTATGATAGGTAAAACGTATGTAGATATTTTTCAAGAAACTAATGAAAGTAAATATCTAGAAAAAGCAAAAGAAACATTACTTAAATGTTCAAATTTATTTCCTGAAAATTTGGATGCTGATTATATTTTAAGTGAAATTTATAATTATTCAAAAGAAAAATATCATCAAAAAATAATGCTAAGAAAAATTGAAAATAATAAATTTATAAACAAAAATCAAAAGTCGATTATATATTTTTCATTAGCAAAATCTTTTGAAGACCAAAAAAAATATGATCAGGCCTCAGAATTTTTGAAAATCGCAAATAAAGAATTAGATTTAACTATCAATAGAGATGTAGTCTTAAACTTAAAAAAAAAATTTGAAAATATCAAATTTTTATTCGATAAAATAATTAATATTAAAGATTTGAATGATAATAATTTATTTCAAAAAAAAATAATATTTATTTTAGGTATGCCAAGATCAGGAACTACTTTGGTTCATCAGTTAATTGCATCTTCTAAAGATACAGAAGGTTTAGGTGAAAGTGATATAGTTCCAAAGTATTTTGATAATAATATTTTCAAAAAAGAGTTTTTAGACAGAATATTTTTTAAAAAAAAATTTAACAAAGATTATTTAATTGAGATGTCAAAAATAATTGGTGAAAGGTTTAACAGTGTTCAGTCATCTAAAAAAAATATAATTATAGACAAAAATCCTTCTAATTTTTTCTGGTTAGGTTTTATAAAATTAATGTTTCCAAATGCAAAAATAATTCACACTAAGCGAAATTTAAAAGATACCTGTCTTTCTATTTATAAAAATAAATTTGGATCCGACGAAATGGATTGGGCCTATGATCCAGAAAAAATCATGTCCTATGTGAAAATATATCTAAGTATGATGAGTTACTGGAAAAAAAAATATAATAATTTAATTTATGAAATTGATTATGAAAAATTAATTAGCAACAAAAGCGATGAAACAAAAAAATTATTTTCTTTTTGTGATTTAGATTGGTCAGAAAAAATATTTGATTTTTATAAAACAGGAAAAACAATAAGAACTGCTAGTATTTATCAAGTAAAAAAACCAATATATAATAGTTCTCTAAATATAAATAAAAATTTTTCAAAATATTTGCCCTTTTTAAATAAAATAGATAGTATTAATATAGACTAGTGTTTGCAGTATGACTTTATTAAATATATATAAGTTAAGATATCAATTAATTAGGCAAATTTTTTTTATAGTAAATGCTAAAATAAAACTGTTCTATAAAATTTTTTTTAAAAAAGATAAAAATACTCAAAAACTTATAAATAATGGTTACATTCATCTAAAATCGATTATTCCGTTAGAATTTATTAATTATTTAGAAAATAAATATCAAAATTTTGACCCAAAAGAGCAGGAAGTTGTTTGCCAAAGAGATTTAGAAAATAAAGATTTAGAAAAAATTTTTTTTTATTTCAAACAAAATCAAATTATGGATATTGTAAAAGATTATTTAGGTAAAAAAATTTATTGTTATCAAAACGTATATCATTATTTGACCGAAACTAAGTCATCTGTAAGTAGTTGGCAACCACATCATGACTGTAAAAGTAATAGACTAAAAGCTTATATTTGGATCTCAAATAATTCTTCTAAAACACATCCTCTTTATTATTTAAAAAAAACTAATTTAACATTAAAATTGTGGATGAATTCAAATGACTCTAGATTTCCTAAAAATGAAAAAAAAATGGATGAAATATTTGGAAAACCCGGAGATGTTATTATTTTTGATACTCATGGAATTCATTCAAACTTTAAAACTGGAACAGAACCTCGTAAAACTGTAATTACAACTTTTGAAAATATTGGAATTTTTTCTAGAATCAATCCTTTTAAACAAAAGGGAAAAGATATTTTAAAGTTTCATAATGGTATTTATCTAAATTAAATAACCATCTTTTATTGATTTTCTTTATGCTTCACTTTCAATATTACTAATTGTCAGCAGTCAAATAGTGATTGATATAAATTTTACCAAAAATGACTATTGCTTAATTTTAAAAAAGCCTTTAGTTTTAATATTGATTTAATAAGCGGGCATAGCTCAGTGGTAGAGCGTCTCGTTGCCAACGAGAAGGTCGTGGGTTCAAGTCCCATTGCCCGCTCCAGAAAAAACATGACTGAAGATTTATCAAAAAAAAAATGTATTCCTTGTGAGGGTAATATTCCCGCTTTTGATTATAATGAAATCCACAACTATTTAAAAAAAGTTGATGGATGGGATGTAAAAAAAAATGAGGATGAAAATTATTATTTAATTAAAGAATTTAAATTTAAAAATTTCAAAGATAGTCAGGACTTTATTTCTAAAGTTGGGGATATAGCTGAAGAAGAAAATCATCATCCAGATTTATCCTTTGGATGGGGATATGCAAAAATAGTAATTTTTACACATGCAATCAAGGGATTGGCAGAGAGCGATTTTATTTTAGCATCCAAAATAGATAAAGTATATTAATGATTGAAGTGTCTTGTTTTTGAAAAAACAAGAACGATACCCATGTCATTAGCAAACTTTATTATTTCTTTATCTCTAACTGAACCAAAGGGTTGAATGACTGCCGTCACACCAGCTTGAACTAAACTCTCTATACCATCTGTAAATGGAAAAAAAGCATCAGATGCAGCTAGTAAAGGATCTTTAAAGTTATATTGTTTAAATTTTTTAAACTTTTTAATTGCAATTTTACAACTATCAATTCTACTCGGTTGACCCGATCCAATGCCTATAGTTTTATTATTTTGTGTAATGACAATAGAGTTTGATTTTACAGCTCTACACACATTAAATGAAAATATAAGTTGATTTAATATTTTTTTTGTTGGTTTGACCTTTGAAACAATTTTAAAATTTTTATTATTGAAAACTAAATCATCATTTGTTTGTATTAAAAAAGAGTTTACCCCTGAAACAATTTTATAATTATCCTTTAAAGTAATTTTGGAGCTGTCAATAAGTCTTAGTTTTTTTTTATTTTTTAATAGTTTTATTGCTTTTTTTTCAAACCCATTAGCAACAACTACTTCGTAATAATTTTTAATAACTTCTTTTGCAATTTTATAACTTAGTTTAAAGTTACATCCTACAACTCCCCCAAAAGCACTGATAGGATCACATTTCATAGCAGAGAAATAGCTTTTTAAATGGCTATTTTCAATTGATGCCCCTGATGGGTTGGCGTGTTTAACGATTACTACACCTTTGTTTTTTGGCATTTGTTTAGTTAGATTTAAGCATGCGAATACATCATTAAAGTTATTATAGCTTAAATCTTTGCCATGTAATTTTAATAAATTAAAATCATCTTTATTACTATATATAGCTCCTAATTGATGAGGGTTTTCTCCGTATCTAAGCTTTTTAACTAATTTTGCATTAAATATAAAATTTTCTGGTAAAGTTTTATTAGAAATAGAATTAAAATAATTATAAATTGTTGAGTCGTAAATTGCTGTTTCTGCAAAGGCTTCTCTGCTTAATATTTCTCTGAATTGTAACGATGTTCCGCCTTTGTGAAGATTTAATTCATCTATTAACATTTTATATTGTTCAATTTTTGTAATAACAACAACATCATTATAATTTTTTGCAGCAGACCTTACTAACGTCGGACCGCCAATATCTATATTTTCTATAATCTTACTGTGGTTTGATGTTTCTGAGGTAGTTTTTTTAAAAGGATAAAAATTAGTGATCACTAAGTCTATACTTTTAAAATTTAATTTTTCTAAAATCTTAGTATGAGAACCTTTTTTTCTTTTAAATAGTATTCCAGCGTGAATTCTGGGATGTAAAGTTTTTACTCTACCATCTAAAATTTCAGGAAAACCAGTATAATCTGAAATTTCAGTGCATTGATGTCCTAAAGATTTAATTTTTTTATAAGTTCCACCTGAACTAATTAAGTTAATTTTAAATTTTTTTAATGTTTTTAAAATATCGCTTAAATTGTTTTTATCTGAAACAGAAATTAAAGCAGATTTAATCTTCATACTTTTGAAAGTTCCCAAAAAATATTTTGCTCTTCGGGATTAGTAAGTCCAGTAATAAGTATATTTTTATTTTCTACATATTTATTTTTCATACCAAAATAAAGGCCTGTTTCAATTTCAATCTTATGATTTTTGCAAATGAATTTCCATCCGGAATTTTTATTTTCAATTAATATAGTATACTTATTCAACAATTTTGTTAATTTAATGTCAGGTAGCAGATGAAACCTTATTGCAAAATTACAAGATTTGAAGTTTTTTGTTTTTACTAGTTTGTCACAACCTTCTAATTTGAATTCTTCATGCGAAAAAATCAGTTTCCTTTCATGAATTAATCCATAGGGTTTAGAGTATGCATCGTGTGAAGCTTTAATATACCAGTGATTTTTTTCATTCTTAATTTCTTTACTTAAGATCTTAAAATTTTTGTTTACTAACATTTGTCCATACTTATTCCTCTCGAATTTAACAGTAGAGCTATTATCTAGAACAAGAGTTGAGTGTGTTGCTGTAGACTTAGAAATAATATTTAATTGATGTTTGTTATCTTGAAAGTAGCCAGAGTTGGTTATCACTTTTTCTCCCATATAGTTAAATTCAAATGAGAAAAGGCCAGCTTGATAATCTTTTGAAAATTTTTTTTCAGGAGCTCTTCCAATGTCTACTGATAAAAATGATTTTTTATTTTCTAATACTACATACCCTCCAACTTCATTAGTGTCATCTTTAAATTTATATTTATGAAAGTTTAAATAATTATCAAACTCACGATGAGATTCATTGAAATTACCATTGAAAAGTATGCCATTTTTTCTATTAGCACATAAAAGATTATATGATTTACCCAAGTAAAAAATTTTTTCATCAAGAAACTCAGGAATACTATTCTGTGACTCCTTTAAAAGTTCTCTAATTACAATTAAATATTTTAAATAAAAAACCAGTTGTCTTATGTTCCTAGATTTAGGAAAAGCTGATGAGTCTAAGGAAATATTTAACAACTTATTTAAAATATCAATTCCAAATTTTAAGTAATAATTATCTCCATAGGATAATCCAACTAAGATTATTGCAGCACTGCCAATAATTTTATCGTCAAGTTTTTCCGCTCTTCTAATCTCATTAACTAAATGATTAGTTTGCTTTTTTATTAAACTATTAAAATTTGATTTATAAATTGAGCCTGCATCTTCGTATGTTAACTTTGAGTTTGATATCCAAGCAATAATTCTTTTTGAAAGAATATCCAATTCCCAAGTATGCTGTTTATATTTATCATTTTCTTCAATCCAATTATGGATTACGTTTTGTGTTATTTTTTGGGAAGATCTAAGATCTAATGTGAAGAGCCAAAAAAAACTATGTAGTTTTTTAAAATTTTTTTTATTTAAATTAACTGAATTGTCCCAAACAGAATTTAAGGAAAAATCTTCAATATTATATTTTTTTTTATTAAATTTTATTAGACAGTTGAGAATATTCTGGCTTGGTTTATAAACAATTAGTTTATCATCTATTTTAGAAATTTTTTTATTGTAAAGAGGTGAGTTTAAATAAACTTTTCTAATTTGTTGAATTATCTGAAAAAAAAATGAACCAAAGTTTAAAAAAACACTTTTAATAAACATTTAGATTTGTTTTAAGGTTTGAATATTTTTTTTTAAATCTCCATTATTTTCCCGAAATACTGTCGTGCCTGAGACTAAAATATCAACACCGGCATTTATTGCTATTTTTGATGTTTCAAAGTCAATCCCTCCGTCAATTTCAATTTTAAAGTCAAATTTTTTGTCTTTTCTAATTTTATCTAAAAATTCAATTTTATTAACCACCTTTTGAATAAACTTTTGCCCACCAAAACCTGGATAAACACTCATAATTAAAACCAAATCAATTTTATCTAGATGCTCTTTGATAGAAATTATTTCAGTATCAGGATTCAGTGAAATGCCAACTTTTTTATTAAGTGATTTTATTAAATTTACTGTATCCAAAACATTTTCAGTTGCCTCTGGATGGAATGTTATTATATCAGCACCAGCATCACTATAATCTTTAATATATTTGTTAACTGGATCTATCATTAAATGAACATCAAAGGGTAGCCTTGTATATTTCCTTAAACTTTTTATTACAGGTGGTCCGATTGTAAGATTTGGAACAAAATGGCCATCCATCACATCAACATGTATCATATCAGCGCCACTTTCTTCTAACCTTTTTATATCTTCACCAAGCTTACTAAAATCAGCCGATAAAATGGATGGAGAAATTTGTATTTTTTTCATAGATAGCACAATAATAGTACTATCAATTTTTAAAATAAATTGAATTATTATTTGCCAAAAATTCTATAAATTTCATTTGCAATTTCACTTTCCAATGGAAAGGAAAGCATCCCCATGACTGAATAACCCAATAAATAGGGGATTAAATAAAATCTTATCATATAAAAAAACCAGGCAACATATAGTGGCACAATTGGATGAGCTATAAAACTTGGAGTAATAAATTTAAATAATTTAATTATTGGGTTTGTAGATTTAACAAATATTTTCATAAAGAAAAAATCAGAGTCTTCTCTTTGAAAGATATTCATTGCTGTACGACCAATTAGGGTCCACATAATAATTCCAAGAATATAATCGATAATTAAAATGTATATTGGCATATATTTTTATGAAAAATGGGGGGCGTAAAACTACGCCCCCCAATATTAAAGTTATTTAGTGTGCTTTTCCTAGAATTGTCTTACCGCTAGGTATTCTGACCTCATCAACCATCTTCTGGGTTGCGCTGTCAGG
>MDSZ01085046.1_pt1 | contig 13480 bp, 17 predicted proteins | sample 811201 | NCBI WGS metagenome assembly MDSZ01 (sample SAMN05326647, study PRJNA326480) | marine metagenome | isolation source: seawater | place: Indian Ocean: North | collected 2010
ACATCACAGTGTTGAGATATTTGATAATTATCTCCACCTAAATCGTTTCCTGTATATGTAACTGCAATTTGATAAATTTGTTCTAAAACATCTTTTGGCACGTTATTTGCAATTTGTCCATGCGTAAGCATTTGATGTCTGCGTGGACCGTTATTGCCACTCACACGTTGTTTTTTTGTTTTTTTTATTAAACAGTTTTCTGCCATGTCTTTTCTGCCTTTTTATTTTTATTGACTTCAAAAAAAGGATCTAACCATACAGTGGGAACTTCAATAGGTCTGTCTACTTTCATTTTGAAAACCGAATTATTTATTAGTGTGTTGTATAATTCATTACTTTCTCCGTGCCACGGAGCACCAATACATAATGTTATTTTTTCTTTTTTTCCTGGATCTATACTGTGCGGATGACTACCATCCATTGTATAACAATCATAATGGTTTGGTACATAAACATGCTTATAATTACTATCTACAAAAAATAGCTTGTCAATTTCACCATGCAATACTAATCTAAATTTATGTTGTCTTGTACCTACTTCTTCTAATTTACTGTCAAGATGAATGTTTAATCCATAATTAGGTTCTGTACGTAAAATAGTTACTCTTCCGGGTTGATTCATAAATGGAAATATTTTTTCTTCACAAACTTTTTTAATTGTAGGACATAGTTCTCCTGCAGGCGTATATTTAAATTCTCCTACCTTTGTATCAATGCCATTGACTCTACCTCCTAATCTTCCACCACCATTATATATGCCGATCATTTTACATCCACGAAATTTATTGTAATGGTGCATTTCATCAGGTATACTTTTTACTTCCTCTAGCATAGAAAGTTTTTCGTTTGATGTGATTCCTAATTCTAGTGCTGCAAATGTAAAGTCCATTAGTTTACCTTTATTAATTTAATAAAAATTTTTGTTGGATCAAACTCCCACCATTTTTGACCTATTTCATAACTTCCGGCCCGTCTATGATGATTTCTGTGCCAACCTTCACCAGCTGTCAAAATATTTGCTACCCAACTATTATTTGGTTCAGCACCTTTATGTCCTAATATATTTAATATTCCATAACCGTGAAATGCAAGTACAACTGGCATTGCATAACCAAAAATCATAAGCAAAGGATCAATAGCAGTAAACACAATAATTATAGCAACATTAAAATGAAAATAATACTTGTGAAAAAATCTTAGCAAAGGATCTTGTAATAAACGTTTTATAAATTTACGCTTTATTTTAAAACCATATCCCCATGTGTTGACATAGACAGCCCACTTGCCTTTAATACTATGACTATGTGGATCTAGTTCTGTATCACTGTGAGCATGATGTTGTCTATGTGTAGCTGCCCAAGTCATAGCTGGACCTGCCCCAGCAAACATGCCTAGTATATTTACAGCCAAGGGATACCATTTACCTGCTTCAAAGGTTTTGTGGCTATAGTATCTATGATATCCTCCGCTAATAGCAACAATAGCAATCACATACCACCAAATGAAAGATGTTATAAACATCCATACCTCTCCATAAATAAATGCTGGAATCAGCATAGCATGGCAAAATGCATGATTTATCAAAAGTTTAGTAGTATTTTCCATAGTATCTCACAAATATTTTAAATTATTTAACACATAATCTACAGTAGTTGTATTTAATATTGCATTTATAACTATCATGTATGTAGGCTCAAAACTTGCATTAAATAAGTAATGCATTCTTGCAGTGTCAACAAAATACATAGCGCCTTGTTCCCACCGCATAATTTTATCTTCTAAAACAAAATTATGTCTAGGTGGATTCATATTTACTAAAGGTATTAGTAATCTAAATGTGTTAAACACGTCTCGTCTATAATCTCTATGTGGAGGGAAATAGCCTGACGGATCTAATTTCAATACATGTGATCTACAAATACTATCTTTAATAGGATCTAAAATTTGTTTTAATTCAGGATAATCATATACCGGTGTTGGTACATTAAAATCTGTTTCGTGTAGATATGTTTTATTCTCTTTATTATAGTCTGGTAAACTATCTAAATCAGGATTGCCTGACAAACCACCGTCAAGACTTGTAATACTTAAACCATATCTTTCGATAGGTTTTCGTGGATTGTATCTTACATAAGTAAAATTTTCTTCTGTCCAAGCTACAAATTTTTGCGGATTTCGTATGTGTAATTTTGTAGGACAGAAATGTCCATATGCAGTGAGGTTGCTGTATAAGTCTAGGTTATTGCTGTATAATTCGCTCAAATGTGTGATCCTTTAGTGTATTTATAGCTACATTTGACACCATCTAGTTATAGTGATACTAGGCAAATCAGGTGTTTTTCCTTTATAGATGATATTTTGCCAACAATTTTTATCTTGAATTTCTTTGCAGGTTTGTAACATATTTGGATGTAAAATCCAATCACTTCCTAATTTTTTTCTAAGTTGCTCTAGCATTTTACGTCTATTAATATCTTGCATAGAAATAAACAATGTATCATAATCTGCTAAAAATTTTATTTGAGCATCTAGCATCCACATAGCAGGAGTTTTCTGAGTTCTTTCATATGCAGTATGTTTTCTTCTATACTTAGGATCATAGTATGTGCGTGTTAATACTCTATAACATTTAGGATAAAATTCTTGTATCGTAGAAAATGCAACAAGTTCGTTGTTGTCCTTAACTAGAAAAAACCACTCACAAAACCTTGTTTTGTATATTTGTGGCAATCTTATGAACCAATCTTTGTTGCGTCTGTCTCCAGGAAAATTTAAATTATCAAAATATTTTAATTCAGATAAAAATCTTTCCTCGCCAAATTCAAATAATGTTTGTACTTTCATGCAAAACTTTCTTGACAATCGTTGTCATATTTGTTATTATTATAGTATATTTAAACAGTAAAGTCAACCAAACTATATGTGTGTAGTTACTTAACGAATTAAATATGCAGTAGGTGATAAATGATTAACATTGTTGTAACAAGTAAACCAGTTGACGGACTATTGTACTATAGTTATGAATATTGTGACTTGCTTAACAAAGCTGGTTACCCTGCACAGGTTGTAATAATAAGACATAGAAATTTTAGTGAAGAACAATATGTAGAAGCTATTAAAACAAAATATATCGATTTTAATAATGTATCGATAGATAGTTATGAAGATCATATAGATGAAGTGACATTAATACTAGGACGTAGCATGATGACACTAAGTTGGCAAAATTTTAAAGACTACAATGATATTCAACAAAAGACACTAAAACAACTATTTGGTGCCAAGGTTATAAGCGTGTACTCAGAAAATCATCCAACACTTTATCCTAAAGCAATAGACTTTTACAAACCTCGACAAGTTGTTGATCTTTGTGATACTGAAGTTTATCCAAACGGTGTAGGATCACACTTCGAAAAACGTATAAATTTTAGTATTTATAAACCACACATTGAGGACGTACAATTTAAATATTTGTTTTTTGGTACTAACGACAAATATTATGCGTCAGCAGAAAAGGCACTTCCAAATTTTCCTAATTACGGTATCTTGACATATGATGCAAAATATGTCAATCCTAATTACAATAATATATTTGTGCCAGTACAAAACTTGTTAGGTGTTTTTGACACATATGTATATACAAAAGAAACATTTGATCCTGCACCAAGGATAATACAAGAGTGTAAATACTATGGTAAAGAAATAATTTATCACCGAGATGAGAATATTATAGATGGCGGAAGTGTGTATTGGAAAAGACCCATCACTGAGCCAAACATTCAACCTATATTAGATGAACTATAACTTATGAAAATTGATCCAAAATGTTTAAAACACATACCTCGAGAGAACAAAGGAGCGGCATATACTTCTGACGGATATATGTTGCCTTGTTGTTGGTTAGATGATCCGCCTGTGTATAGATATGTCAAATCCTGTGGTCTTAAAGATCCAGAATTATCAGTTGAAAATAATACAAAATTAGAAGATATATTTACATCTGATCAATGGGAAAACTTTTTTAAAACACTTCTACATAATCCTGAAAAATCATCTTATATGTGTAAGAAAAAGTGTGGTGTAAATATTTCATCTGATATAATTAGGGCAGAAGAGCGTATAGAACTAAAAGAATTAAAGGAATTGCATGATGCAAAGAATAACTGATAAGTATGTTCAGTTTCAAAGATTTATGAGACCTAATATTGATTCTTCTCATAGATGTATATTCAAATGCCCGCAATGTATCAGACAAAAATCTATAAGCCAAGATCAAATAAGACGCAGTTTTGATTTAGAAGAAAAAAACTTTAAAAAAATATTAGATTATTATGAATTGGGTTTAACATTTTGTGGGCAAATATCTGACCCTATATACCATCCTAGATTCTTAAATTTACTAAAATTATGTGATGGCAAAGATAGGGCAGTACGTATAGCAACTGTTGGAAGCGGAAAAAAAGATGAATGGTGGGAAGAAGCATACAGTTATGGCGTAGGAGAAAATGCTTGGTACTTTGGTGTAGACGGTATAGATGAAAAAAGCGAGCTATATCGTATTGGTTCTAATTTTACTGATGTATGGAATCGTATGAAACAAGGTAGAGACGCTGGTCATATTATAGTTTGGCAATATATTATATTTGGATACAATCAGCATGAAGTTGATCGAGCAATTGAAATTGCAAAAGAAGAAAATTTTACTATACTTTTAATACACACTAATAGAGGTTTCAATCCGGAAAATCAATTGCTACGTAAAAATGTTGATTTCAAACTACAAAGTCCAGATAAAAAATATCTAGAAGAAAGATTAAAAAAAGAATGGTATGGTAATGAAACAAAAGAATATTTAGAGTGGCGTGGAAGAGCAAGCAGAAAAGCACATCGTTTAGGATTCGATCGTGTTTGGCAACAAATAGATATGGAAGCAGTAAGTGAGTAATTAATGATAATTTTTATATTAGGATATACAATTATGTTTTTTAACGAAGGCTTTGTTATTTTGCGGCATGTAAGTCCTTGGTTTGCAAATAAACGTAAACAGCTACATGATAGATTTGGTAGAGAAAAAGTAAAACGTATACATGGCTTTACTGATTGGACTTGGATAATTCTAATTGGTTTGGGTATATATTTGGATTTTGAAAATTGGAAACTTTATGCATTACTTATATTTGGATTTTGGAGTGTAGTTGCTATAGGCGTATACTTGCCTATGCTAATTAAAAAAATACAAGGAAAAGAAACAGGATATATAAAATGATACCTTATGACGGTTGGGATAGAGAATATAAACTTCATAAATCTGCGTATTTAGATATTTTTGATAGCTTTATGTCTCAAGCAAACTATGAGAATAACGAAGAATTTGAGAAATACTTTACAAACTTTATAGGAAGAAAATATGTGGTTAGTGTAGGTAGTGCCACAGATGCTCTTCATTTTACACTTCAAGCCTACGGAATCACTTCTAATAACGAAGTGCTTGTAACAGATTTCAGTTGGATCAGTAGTAGTGCTTGTGCTAACATGGTAGGTGCTATACCAGTATTCTGTGATATAGACATAAACACATATCATATAGATATTGAAAGTGTAAAGCGTATGATTACACCAAACACTAAAGCAATAGTGTATCCTCATTTATTCGGAAGTATGACAGATACTAGCGAATTACAAAAGTTGTGTAAAAAACATAATATTATTTTTATAGAGGATTCTGCACAAAGTTTAGGCAGTAGTTTAAACGGACAAACTGCTGGCACTATAGGTGATACTAGTGTGTTTAGTTTCAACAGTAACAAAGTCATTGCTGGTATCAATGGGGGCGGTGTTGTAATGACAGACGATGAAAATATAGCCAATCGCGTAAAGATGATTCGGAGGCATGGTAAAAACAAGGATTTTAGTATGCTTGGGTATAATAGTCGTATGTATGTCCTCAATGCAATGATTATAAAACAAAGGCTTAAATTTTACAAAGAAAATCAATCTGTAAGACAAAAAATTGCTAAATTATACGATGAAGCATTTTCTGATTTGCCACTTATCCTACAACATAACGGTAACGGACTAAATCATAATTATCACAAATACGTTATAAGAACGCAAGATAAAGACACTAGAAAAATGTTAAAAAATGCACTTAAAGCAAGTATACATTATGAAACACCGCTATCAAAAAATAGCATGTACAATATTATGAATATGAGAAAAGATAATTGTGTTCAATCTCAACTAGCTTCAGATACAGTGCTATCTTTACCCGTGCATGCATGGCTAAAAGACGACGAAGTTAACACAATAATAGATATTGTAAAAAACACATTAAATTAGAATGGTAGACATATTATGATAGAAGACTCATTAGGTAAAAGAAAACATGTTATGCATTATGATACTAAAATTATTCCAACTAAATTACAAGTGGAAGAAATTTTAAAAATAGGATATTCTTTAGCAACATCAAAACAAAAAGCATATGCATACAAGTTTTGGATATTAGGCCCAGATAAAAAACGTAGTGAAATGCTTTGGCATATGGCTGAAGGTAGAAAAATAAATGAGGACTATGATACATTTGGCACTGATACTGACTCAAAAGAGTACACTGAAAATACAGGCTTATATCATATAAAAAGTGCACCGTGGACATTTATAGTTACACCTAGAACTTCATCACCTAATCCTCATTTTAGATATAATTTTGATACATCAGGAAGTCATTGGCAATTAGAAGATTATAATTTTGTAAACACTAAAAATAGAGAATCAAACGCTATTGATGTAGGAATGGTAGCTAAAGCAATTACAGGCGCCGCACTTGACAGAGGCTGGGATGTTAGCTATAATATTTGTTTTCATAATGATAAAAAAATGTGGCCAAAGTCATTACCATTTGTAAGTGGTGAGTGGGGATTCCGGCCTGTTCTAATGATGACATTGGGTAAAGCAAATAAATATTTTCATGAAAGACTATCACCAGATGGCACTTTGAAAAATGATCCTAAATATAACACAAATCCGTTATTTGAAACAATATTTGAATTCTGGGATAAGGAGTAAGCGATGAAAAACTACAGTTACGTACTAGAATTTGACACTAATTTAAAAGTAGCACCTGATCTGCTAAACAAAGCATTAGATTATGCTTGGAGATATACTCCTTCAAAAAATAACTTTATGAATTATAATGTTCATGTATTAGGACCAAATAATGAAAACTTAAGAAATTCACTGTATGAAAAGTGTTTAGCACAACAAATGAGATCCAATAACGAAACATTTGAAAGTCTTGAAGAATATGACGAGTACTTAGATAGAGAAAATTTGACACCAAATTTTAGAAATATAAAAGGTGCTCCCTATATTATGATTTATACACAAAGGACTGTTACAAAAACAAATCCGTTTCAAAAATATCTAATGAAATCAGGTATGGTGTATGAACAAACTTTTGAAAAAGGAACAAGAAAATATGAGGCTGCTAATGGTAGTGCTAGAATAGAAGTTGGTATGTTTTCTGCTAATTTTTCAACAAAAGCATTAAAACTAGGTCTAGCTGTATCTTATATTGGTTGTATGCCAACAGATTTAATATATTGGCAAGAAAAAGAATGGAATTTTATAAAAGACAAACCAATGTTTATACAACTAGTAGGTTATGGTAAAAAATACAAAAGAGATGAAATAAATCCTCAGTGGGATTTAAAACCAGATTTTACAGACGTGGTGAATATATTATGAGTATCGAAAAACTATTTTCTAAAAGAAGACAGATTAGAGCTGCTTGGGATCCACACAAAATGCCAAGCAAAGAATTAATTTATGACCTGCTTAAACGAACACAAAATGTTTCAGCATCAAAACAAAACTTGTTTCCTTTTAAAATACATGCATTTGGGCCTGATAATTTAGAAGAAAAACGTATAATAGAACAAATTTGTTGTTTATTTCCTACCGGATCTGTAAATAATTATAATTGGAGTGAAAGAGAACATCAATCCGGGGGAACAAACAATAACATGCCTGGTTGGTTTTTAGTTTTTGAGTTAAGATTAGCAAAAAAAAATAAGTTCATTAAAGATTATGAAAAAATGTTTGAAGACGGAAAGCCTTCTGTAAGATATACACAGATCGATGAAAATAGATTTAGAGAAAATTCTAACAGGACATTAGCATCTATTGAAGTAGGAATGTTCACCAAAATACTAGCAGGACTTTGTCTAGAAAATGATTTGGCAATTTCTTACATAAGATCCTTTCCTGATTGGTCTTGGAGAGGACAACGAAATGAATATAAAAAAGATAGAAATAAAGTTGGACTTAGTTGGGATAGTTTACCTCAGATCACTGAAGCACCATTGTTAGTTGTGCAGATAGGTTATAAAGGAAAATATGTAGATCCTTTAGCTTCAACAGTAAGAGTAAATGGAAAAATTGTAGGGAACAGAGGCACACCAAATATGCTAGAAGACAAACCTAGCATAGATGAAATAGTACAGTTTAAATAATGACAATGGATATAAAAAAAGCAATAGATTCTGCTCAACGAGCTCAAAGAAATTATGATTTATCCAAGAATATTCCGCAAGAAGATTTAGATACACTGATCTATGCGGCTATGAATAGTCCGTCAAAACAAAACGAAACACACTATAGTTTAGAAGTTTTTACTGATAAAAATATAATACGAGAAATTTACAGTCATACTAAAAAATTTACTATAGTAAAAGATAAAGCAGATAGAGAAAAAACGTTTGGTGAAAAGGACGGAAAGTATTGGGTCAATGATCAAAATTCTGTAACCAATTCACAAATATTAGCAAACGTATTATTTGCTTATGTAGAAGAAAAAGGCAAAGCAAGAAGTGGTAATCATCATGTTGCACAAAAAAATGCATTCGGAAATGCAGCTCTTATATATAATGAAAATAGAAGCTATAGTATTGGCATATCTGTGGGCCAATTAATATTAGTTGCAAATTTATTAGGCTTTAAAACTGGTATTTGCACTGCAATGGATAGTAGGCCAATTAAAAAAATTATAGGCACTGAAAATAGTGTAAAAATGTTAGTTGGGGTAGGTTATCCAAATGTCAATATTGACAGACGATTACATCATGAAACTTTAAATAGCACTGTGCCAGAACATGCTAGGACTGGTTCTTTAGATGAAAAGTGGCGTTTTCCAAGTTTTGAAAAATATACAAAGGTTACAATAAATGGCTGTGAGAACACTTGAAGATTTAAAAGGTTCTGAATACAGGACTGTAGACTTTTATTTGTCCAAGTCTTGTAACAAGAGCTGTCATTACTGCACTGCGTGGACTTTACAGATGCGTAATCTACATGTAGACATGGATTTTTTACAAATAATACTTGATGGACTTAGTCCGTACAAAACACGTATTTGTTTGCTAGGTGGCGAACCTGGACTTATAAAAAATTTAGATGAGGTGATAGCAGAAATAAAAAAACATCCAAATTTAGTTGTTCAAGTATTATCTAATTCTTTAATACGTAAATTTTATCCACATATACTTGAAGACCCAGAAATAATTTACATTGAGCATCTGATTCTTGACTTTTATGAAGATAAAATTGAAAAATTAGGAAACTACGAATGGTTTGAGCCTAATGATAAAAATAACTATAATTTGATTATAGAAACTCCTGGATATTTTGCATATAGAGACAAACATGATTTAAGCCATATTGATCATAAAAATACAGAATTTAAAGAATATAATTCAAGATCACCAGATTTTTTTACAGACCATGAACTTGTGCAAGCACCTGAACTTGATAGGCGTGTGTGTGCTAAATTTCCACAGGTTCCGGTTTTTGATTTTGAAATTAAAAAAATACGTCATTGCAGTAGAAAAGTTATAAACGGATCAAGACAATTTGATGTAACAAAAGAAAACATAGACAAAATGATGAATTACCAACTTTTTGAATTTGAAAACTATTGTACATCTTGTATGGACATTATTCCCAAACGTCCAAAAATGCGTAGGGATGAAATTATAGCATTAGTTTCTAAAGAAAAAAATTTACTAGATTTGATGGATGCACAATGAACATATTTTCAGTAGCTATTAACATTCACGATCACAACACTTATGACGGCAAAGTACACTATCTTGCTGAGAGGCATACAAGAGAAAAACATAATTTAAATAGAGAAAATCCTCATGATCCTACTCCTAGTAGAATATTTTATAAAGAATATATAGAACCAAGATATAAAAAACAAGATGAAATATTTGCATTTACTGTAAGTAATCTTGGACAAGAATTTGTAATTGATTACTTAGAAGAAAATTTATTAGACAAAAGTTTTTTACATTTTAATCCAACAAAACTTTGGGATTATTTTAAAACTGATGAATATTACTATATCGATCATCACCAAAGTCATGCAACCTATGCATTGTTAACAAGTGGATATAAAGAAAGTGATATACTTGCAATAGACGGCAGAGGATGGCAATTTAATTGTATTTTTATAGATAAAGACGGCCTAATACACAACATAAGTGACAAAGTATCAATAGGTGGATTGTGGAACAGACTTTCGCAAGACTTAGGATTCGGATATTTAGGAGCTGGAAAAACAATGGGACTAGCTGGATACGGCAAGTTCGACTTTGATGTGTATAAAATGGTGCATGAATACATGAAAGATCCAAATCATAAATTACCTAAAGGCAGTCGGGATATACTTACAAACATACCAAGGGAAAATATAGCATTTACATTACAAAAATATACAATAGACTTAATAAAAAAATATGTTTATCCTTTAAAAAGCTGTGAAAATATTTGTATCGCAGGTGGTGTTGCATATAATGGTTATGTAAATGAAGAATTTACAAAATATTACAAAAATGTTCATGTGCCTCCCGCAGCTGGTGACGAAGGACAGGCATTAGGTACATATATGCATGCTGACTTCATATTAAATAATAACGTCCATATACCAAATGTCTATGCAGGAAAAAAACATTCTGTAAATAAAAAAATATTTGATGGTTTTAATTATAATAAACTTCCGTTTCAAGAAATTTGTGTTGAAGTTGCAAAAGCAATAGATAACGGACAAATAGTCGGATGGTATCAAGGCTGTAGTGAAAGTGGAAATAGAGCATTAGGCAACAGAAGCATTTTGGCAGATCCCAGAGCAGATTATATTAAAAACTTAATTAATAATACAATTAAACTTAGAGAAGATTTTAGACCATTTGCTCCTAGTGTTTTAGAAGAACATTATAAAGACTACTTCGATACTAATCAACCCAGTCCATACATGAGTAGAATTATGCCGGTTATATCAGATAAGATTCCCGGAGTTACTCATGTAGATGGAACAGCAAGAATACAGACAGTCACAAGAGAATTTAACCAAAAATATTATGATGTAATAAAAGCATTTTATGAATTAACTGGTATTCCAATGCTTTTAAATACAAGTTTTAATTGTCAAGAACCAATAGTAGAAACTCCACAAGATGCGATAGACACTTTTAAAAAATGTGGATTAAGTGTTCTGGTAATAGATGATTACATAGTGAGGAAATAATGTTAGATAAAGAAAATTTGAAATTTGTAAAGAACATTCTTAGTGTAAGCAATAGAAATGTAAATTTAGATACAGTAGATAAAATAATGACTTATGCACGAGATGAAGATTATTCATCTCTTTTTAAAACTATATTAGCTTGCTTAAATAACAATTCAGAATTTAGTAGAAAATATTTACGTATATTACAAAGTATTAGAGACAACAACCATTTTGAAGTTTATAAGCAAATTATAAGTATACAAGATGACATAAAAGCAATGGATGAGCTGGAAAAGGTATTACCTATTTTAAAAAGTATTGCTGATGAGAACGAATGCAATTTTTATAATTCAACACTTACTGTAACAAATCCAGAAATTCAAAAAGACATTTTGTATAATGTTCTTAAAACTATAAAAGATCAACCTAATCTAAAAGAAGATATATTTGATAGTTTTAGTGATAATCAAATTGCGTCTAAAACAGCTTTAATAGAAAAGATAGATAAATTAAATATTTTAAACGAACATAGTAATGTTGTAATATGGGGTAGTTGGTACGGTAGTATACTAATACCACAACTAGCAAACCGTGTAAACAAAATTGTTTGTATGGATATAGATAAACAATCTTTAAATATTGCAAAAAATAGATTTTTTACAAACTATAAAAACATAGACTATGTAAGCGGAGATGTTTTCGAAAAATACAAAGACATATATCAAAAAACAAATTTAATTATAAACACATCATGTGAACACATGCAACCTATGAAAGAATGGCCTTGGTTTAGATTTAGTTCAATGGAAACAGATGCAGTACATCCTAAAGGATATGCTGACGTCAACCCACACAGACGAAAAGTTTATCAATCAGCAAAACTATCAAGTGACTGTTACTTTGCTTTTCAGTCTAACAATATGTTCGATATACAAGGACATATAAATTGTGTAAATAGTTTAGAAGATTTTAAACTACAATTACCTGAAAGGGCAGAAGTATTACATGAAGATCAAGTAGCAGATACTCGAGGAACAAGATACATGCTTGTTGGAAAATTTAATTCTTTGATATAAATTTGTAAATATCTTTTGCTATCCTCTTATGTGCTTTGACACTAGGATGGTCTTCATCAGCCGCATTATTATCATACAAATTAATTTGTTGTAAATTTACAGTATTCCATTGAGGCATATCAAAAAAAACTTCCTTTTCTACATTAAATTTAAACCAACTGGTTTGTTTTGTGATTGTACCTCTATAAGGAAGTTGTTCGCAAGTTGTATGATAGTTTTTTATTCCTTTTGAGTCTAAATATAATTTTGCAAAATTCATTTGTTGTAAAGACTCATAGAAACAATCTTGCCAAGTAAAATAATTTCTAAAATAATTTTCACAATATTCAAACATATGTTGCAGATGTTTTCTATGTGTCTTAGAAATATTTATATTGTCTTTTTCTTTCCATGCCAAATAATTAGGAATAATTCTTTTTTCTTCTGGATCATCAAACACACACGTTCTAGCAAAATATGTCCACATAAAAACAACAATATCATTAGATTTCAACTTAGCATCCAGCATTTGTTTACAAATATATTTGTTTGAAGTGCCGCTTTTTCCCAAATTAAGAACACCTAGATTAAGTTTTTTTCCTAACTGTGATGGCCAAGAATAATTACTAGGCCAGCGATGTTTTGGATCATCGATTGTAGTAGAGTAAACATCAGGTAATGCTTCACCTCTTGTGATACTACAACCGAATGCAACTATTCTTTTTGTACTCATTCTCTAACCATTCCCAATCATTTATTAACCCAAGATCAGACCCCCTAGAAAGGCCAAACTCCATACCAGCGGTAGCGCCTGCCAAAGCATATTCCCCAAATGGTCTATCGTGTCCCACGG